>Ga0209916_1000684_pt1 | contig 45680 bp, 44 predicted proteins | sample ThiBio_1000_plan_FD_183956 | JGI IMG/M metagenome (GOLD analysis project Ga0209916, IMG submission 183956) | Wastewater bioreactor microbial communities from Cape Town, South Africa - Thiocy_solids_2 (SPAdes) | ecosystem: Engineered > Bioreactor > Thiocyanate-remediating > Anaerobic-Aerobic ... | reverse complement strand
AGGCTGCCCCGCCGCTCGACTAACGGCGGACACAAGAACACATGCGAAGCTTGACGACAGTGGGACTGATGACGGCCATGACCTTCGGCGGCGCTATCGCCGACTCGCCCCGGATCAACCCGGAACGGCAGAACGAGCTCGTTCACCTGGTGCGGCAGGACTGCGGCTCCTGCCACGGCATGCAGCTACGCGGCGGCCTTGGCCCCGCGCTCACGCCCGAGACACTGAAGGACAAACCTGTCGAGTCGCTGGTCAGCACGATCCTCCACGGACGGCCCGGCACGCCGATGCCGCCCTGGAGCACCTTTCTCTCCGAATCCGAGGCTGTCTGGATCGTCGACAGCCTGCAAAGGGGATTTCCCGATGCGCGCTAGGATTTCCATTTTTCTTCTGCTCGCCCTCGGCGTCCTGGCCGGCTGCGCCGGCACGAACCTGCGCGGCACCGGAGACCTCGGCGTCGTCATCGAACGCGCCAGCGGCAGCGTGCAGATTCTCGACACCACCCAGCGCACCAGCCTGGCGAAAGTGGAAGGCCTGGGCGACCTCTCCCACGCCTCCGTCAGCTACTCCCGCGACGCGCGCTATGCCTATGTATTCGGCCGCGACGGGGGATTGACCAAAATCGACCTGCTGACCCGGCGCATCGATCGCCGCATCATCCAGGGGGGCAACAGCATCGGCGGCGCCATCTCGCCCGACGGCAAGCTGGTCGCCGTGGCCAACTACCAACCCGGCGGCGTGAAAGTATTCGACGCCGACACGCTTGCGCTCATCGCCGACATTCCCGCCATCGGCGCCGATGGCGCGCGCTCCAAGGTCGTCGGCCTGGTCGACGCCCCCGGGCAGCGCTTCGTGTTCAGCCTGTTCGAGGCCGGCGAGATCTGGGTCGCCGATATGCACGACCCGAAGCGGCCGGTCCTGCGCAAGTTCACCGGCGTCGGCAGGGAGCCTTACGACGGCATGATCACCTCCGACGGCCGCCACTACGCCGCCGGCCTCTTCGGCGAGGACGGGGTGGCCCTGCTCGATCTGTGGAACCTCGACGCCGGCATCAGGCGCGCGCTGGTCGAGTTCGGCCGCCACGGCGAGAAACTGCCGGTCTACAAGATGCCCCACCTGGAAGGCTGGGCCGCGACCGGCAACCAGATCGTGCTGCCCGCGGTCGGCAAACACGAGGTCATCATCGCCGACCAGACCAGCTGGAAGGAAATCGCGCGCGTTCCGGTCGCCGGCCAGGCGGTGTTCGCGGTGGCACGCCCCGACGGGCGCCAGGTGTGGATCAACTTCGCCTTTCCCGACAACGATACGGTGCAGATCCTCGACCTGCCCTCGCAGCGCATCGTGCAGACCCTGAAGCCCGGCAAGGGGGTACTGCACCTGGAGTTTTCCCCGCGCGGCGAGCAGGTCTGGCTTTCGCTGCGCGACGAAAACCGCATCGAGATCTACGACCCCGATTCGTTCGCCCGCATCGGCACCCTGCCTGCGCAGAGCCCGAGCGGAATTTTCTTCACCGTGCGTGCCCACAGGATCGGACTATGAGCGACATCCAACTCAGCCTGCTCAATGATTTCCAGCGCGGCTTTCCGCTCACCTCCCGACCCTTCGATGCCATCGCGCAGCGCCTCGGACTGGAGTTGGAAGGCCTGCTCGATACTCTGCGCCGGCTGACGCGGGAAGGCGTCGTCAGCCGCGTCGGCGCGGTGTTTCGCCCCAACCGCGTCGGCGTCAGCACGCTCGCCGCCATGGCCGTGCCGGAAGGGCGGCTTGACGAGGTGGCCCGGCTCGTCAGCGCGCGCCCCGAGGTCAACCACAACTACGAACGCGAACACCGGTTCAACCTCTGGTTCGTCGCCGCGGCCGCGAACCCGGCGCAGCTGGAGCAGGCACTGCACGACATCGAGCAGCAGACCGGTCTTGCAGCGATGCGCCTGCCCATGGTGCAGGACTACCACATCGACCTCGGCTTCGATCTGCGCCGCAGCGTCGGCCTGACCGACCGGCACCAGCAGAAAGCCGCCCCTTCGCGCGCGCTCGAACTCGACGCCCTCGACTACGCCCTGGTCGAGGCGATCCAGGAAGGCCTGCCCCTGATGGCGCGCCCCTATGCCGAAGTCGCGGCATTCATCGGAACGTCGGAAGCCGACGTGCTGATCCGACTGGGGCGGCTGCTCGATCACGGCGTCATCAAACGCCTGGGCATCGTCGTCCGCCACCACGAGCTGGGCTTCCGCGCCAACGCCATGGTGGTGTGGAATATCCCGGATGAACAGGTCGATGAATTCGGCCGCTGCGTCGGCGCCTCGGGTCTGGTGAACCTCTGCTACCAGCGCCCGCGCCGCCTGCCCGAGTGGCCCTACAACCTGTTCTGCATGATTCACGGCAAGGATCGGGACGCGGTGCTGAGGCACCTCGGCCATCTGCGCGACCAGTGCGGGCTGACGGAGTATCACTGCGAGGTGCTGTTCAGCAAGCGGCGCTTCAAGCAGACCGGCGCGCGCTACGTCGCGGCACAGCCGAAGGCGGAGGCGATTTGATGGACGACCTCGACCGCGCCCTGATCAACGCCCTGCAAGGCGGCTTCCCGATCTGCGAACGGCCCTATGCCGAGGTGGCGGCCCGCGTCGGCAGCGACGAGGCGACCGTCATCGCCCGCATCGACAGCCTGCTCGCGCGCGGCCTGCTGTCGCGCTTCGGCCCCATGTACCATGCGGCGCAGATGGGCGGCGCGCTGAGCCTGGCGGCGATGGAGATCCCGCCGCAGGACTTCGAGCGGGTGACGGAAATCGTCAACCGCCAGCCCGAGGTGGCGCACAACTACGCGCGCGACCACCGCCTCAGCATGTGGTTCGTGCTCGCCACCGAAACCCCCGCCGCGCAGCAGGACACGATCGCGCGCATCGAGCGCGAGAGCGGCTACCCGGTCTACAACATGCCGAAGATCCGTGAATATTTCGTGGAGCTGAAACTGCACGTATGAACGCCCCCGACAATTTCCGCCCGCTCGACGACACCGACCGCCGCATCATCCAGGCGACGCAGGCCGGGCTGCCGCTCGCGCCGCGCCCCTACCACGCCGTCGCGGAACAGCTCGGCCTACCGGCGGCCGAGGTGATGCAGCGCATGCAGCGCATGCTCGACCTCGGCATCATCCGCCGCATCGGCGCCGTGCCCAACCACTACGCGCTCGGCTACCGCGCCAACGGCATGACGGTGTGGGACGTCGCCGACGACCGCATCGACGAACTCGGCGAGCGGATCGGGCAACTCGACTTCGTCACTCACTGCTACCAGCGCCCGCGCCATCTACCGGACTGGCCGTACAACCTGTTCGCCATGGTGCACGGCAGGACGCGCGAGGAAGTGGAGGCCAAGGCCCGCCTCATCGCCGAGGTGCTGGGCGAGTCGAGCCGGGGCCGCGACATCCTGTACAGTTCGCGCATCCTCAAGAAAACCGGCCTGCGCATCGGCGCATAGGAGAAAAGACATGTTCCGCATCTCCCAATACCTGCAGGAACTCGCCCAGCCGACCCCGCTCGGCCCCCGGCGCAATCCACCCGGCCCGGTGGTGATCTGGAATCTGGTGCGCCGCTGCAACCTCACCTGCAAGCACTGCTATTCGATTTCCGCCGACAAGGACTTCCCGGGCGAGCTCGGCACCGACGAGGTATTCGCCGTGATGGACGACCTCAAGCGTTTCCACGTGCCGGTGCTCATCCTCTCCGGCGGCGAGCCGCTCTTGCGTCCCGACATCTACGCCATCGCGCAGCGCGCCAAGGAGATGGGCTTCTACGTCGGCCTGTCCTCCAACGGCACCCTCATCAATGAAGGCAACATCGAGCGCATCGCCGCCATCGGCTTCGATTACGTCGGCGTCTCGCTCGACGGCATTGCGGAAACCCACGACCGCTTCCGCCGCATGGACGGCGCCTACGAGGCCTCGCTGCACGGCATCCGCCTGTGCCGCGACAAAGGCATCAAGGTCGGCATCCGCTTCACCCTGACCCAGGACAACGCGCAGGACCTGCCCGGGCTGCTGCAGCTGATGGAGGACGAGCGGCTCGACAAGTTCTATCTGTCCCACCTCAACTACGCCGGCCGCGGCAACACCAACCGCAAGCACGACGTGGTGCACCAGACCACGCGCCAGGCGATGGACCTGCTGTTCGACACCTGCTGGCGCCACCAGCAGGCGGGCCTGCACAAGGAATTCGTCACCGGCAACAACGACGCCGACGGCGTCTACCTGCTGTTCTGGATCCGCAAGCACTTCCCGGAGATGGAGGCGCACATGCGCGCCAAGCTCGCGCAGTGGGGCGGCAATTCCAGCGGGGTCAACATCGCCAATATCGACAACCTGGGCAACGTGCACCCCGACACCTTCTGGTGGAACTACACGCTGGGCAACGTGAAGGAGCGGCCGTTCTCCGCGATCTGGCCCGACACCGCCGACCCGCTGATGGCGGGGCTCAAGGCGAGCCCGCGCACGGTCAAGGGCCGCTGCGGCGAATGCGCCTATTTCGACATCTGCGGCGGCAACACCCGGGTGCGCGCCTACCAGCTGACCGGCGATCCCTGGCAGGAAGACCCGGCCTGTTACCTGGACGACGACGAGATCGGCGTCACCACGCCGCATGAGCGGCTGACCGTGACGCCCTATGTGCCGCTGCGACGGATGGCGCGCTGATGAAAACCTGGCTCCGCGCTTTTTGTATTTTTCCGGCCATCCTGACGCTGGCGGCACCGGCCTTCAGCGCCGAGCCCGTCGCCGCGGTCTACGCCCGACACTGCGCCAGCTGCCACGGCATCGACCGCCTCGGCGGCACCGGCCCTGCGCTGCTGCCGGAAAACCTGGAACGGCTGCGCAAACCCGAGGCGCTGAAAGTCATCGCCAATGGCCGCGCCGCTTCGCAGATGATGGCCTTCGGCGACAAGCTCTCTGCCGCCGAGATCCAGGCGCTGACGGATTTCGTCTACACGCCGCCCGCCAGCGTGCCCGTCTGGGGGCTCGCCGAGATCAAGGCGTCGCGCATCGAGAATTTCAAGGCTGGCAGCCTGCCGGACACACCCGCATTCAAGGCCGACCTGCTCAACCTGTTCGTGGTGGTGGAAACCGGCGACCACCACGCCACCCTCCTCGACGGCGACAGCTTCAAACCCATCCACCGCTTCCAGACCCGCTTCGCCCTGCACGGCGGGCCGAAGTTCACCCCCGACGGGCGCTATGTCTATTTCGCCTCGCGCGACGGCTGGATTGCCAAGTTCGACATCTGGAACCTCAAGATCACGCACGAGATCCGCGCCGGCATCAACACCCGCAACCTCGCCGTGTCGGGCGACGGGCGTTACGTGATCGTCGGCAACTATCTGCCGCAGACCCTGGTCGTGCTCGATGCGGCCGACCTCACGCCGCTCAAGCTGATCGAGGCGAAGGACGACACCGGCAAGCGCTCGCGCGTCTCCGCCGTCTACGACGCGGCGCCGCGCAAGAGTTTCATCGCCGCACTGAAGGACGTCAAGGAGGTGTGGGAAATCCCCTACGCCGACGACCACGAGCCGATCTATCCGGGGCTGGTGCACGACTACCGCATGGCCGAAGCGCTCGCCGACAAGGGGCCGTTCCCGGTGCGTCGCATCCCGCTCGCGGACTATCTCGACGATTTCTATTTCGACCAGTCCTACACCCACCTGATGGGCGCCTCGCGCGACGCCGGCAAGGGGCAGGTGATCAATCTCGACGCGCGCAGGAAGGTGGCCGACCTCGACCTGCCCGGCATGCCCCACCTCGGCTCCGGCATCACCTGGGACTACCAGGGGCGGCCGGTGATGGCGACGCCCAACCTCAAGTCCGGGGTGGTCAGCATCATCGACATGAAGAACTGGCGGCTGATCAAGCGGATCGACACCCTGGGCCCGGGATTCTTCATGCGCAGCCACGAGAACACCCCCTATGCCTGGACCGACAATTTCATGAGCCCGGCCAAGGACACGCTCAGCATCATCGACAAGCGCACGCTGGAAATTGTGCGCACGCTCACGCCTGCGCCCGGCAAGACCGCCGCCCACGTCGAATTCACCCGTGACGGCAGGTATGCCCTTGTCAGCATCTGGGAAATGGACGGCGCCCTGGTCGTTTACGACGCGGCGACGTTCGCGGAGGTCGCGCGCATTCCCATGAGCAAGCCTTCGGGCAAATACAACGTCTACAACAAGACCACACGCTCGGCCGGCACCAGCCATTGAGCTTGCGCAGCGGCGGCAGGCGCCCGCCGTTCCATGCGCGAGCCAGCGGAAGCCTCCAAGCAAGGGACATTGCCATAGGGCTGGTTGACTGGGTAACCTGTCTTTTTGGCAGCGGCGCCCTGCAAAACAGGGTTATCTGGCGTGAAGCAATCCGACCCCTTGTTATTCCGGCAGCAGGCGCTGATCGGCGGCGAATGGCGCGACGCCGCCGACGGCGCGCGCTTCGCCATCCATAATCCGGCCACTGCGGAAATCGTCGGCCACGCGCCACGCTGCGGCGCCGCCGATACCGAACGCGCGGTCGCAGCGGCGCACGCGGCGTTTGCCGGCTGGCGCGCGGCGCCCGCCAAAACCCGCGCGCAGTTGCTGCGCCGCTGGTTCGAGCTGATTCTTGCCCACCGCGACGATCTCGCCGCGATCATGGTCAGCGAACAGGGCAAGCCGCTCGCCGAGGCGCGCGGCGAGATCGACTACGCGGCAAGCTTCATCGAGTGGTTCGCCGAGGAGGCGCGGCGCGTCTACGGCGACGTGGTGCCGTCGCCGTGGGCGGACCGGCGCATGCTCACGCTGCAGCAGCCGGTGGGGGTGGCGGCGCTGATCACGCCGTGGAATTTCCCCGCCGCGATGCTGACCCGCAAGGCCGGCGCGGCGCTCGCCGCCGGCTGCACGGTGGTGGCGAAACCGGCTTCGCAGACGCCGTTCACCGCGCTGGCCCTGGCCGAGCTGGCGCAGCGCGCGGGGCTGCCGCCGGGGGTATTGAACGTGATCACCGGCGATGCAGCAACGATCGGCAGCGTGCTGACATCGCACCCGCTGGTGCGCAAGCTGTCGTTCACCGGCTCGACTGCGGTGGGCAGGCAGCTCCTCGCGCAGAGCGCCGCCACGCTCAAGCACGTGTCGCTCGAACTCGGCGGCAACGCGCCCTTCATCGTGTTCGACGACGCCGATCTCGACGCCGCGGTGGCGGGCGCGCTCGCCAGCAAGTACCGCAACAGCGGGCAGACCTGCGTGTGCGCCAACCGGGTGCTGGTACAGGATGCCGTGTTCGACGCCTTCGCCGAAAAATTTGCCGCCGCAGCCGCCCGGCTGAAGGTGGGCAACGGCTTCGAGGCCGGGGTGGAAATCGGCCCGCTGATCAGCGCCGCCGCATTGCAGAAAGTCGAGGCGCACATCGCCGATGCGCTGGCGCAGGGCGCGACACTGCTCGCCGGCGGCAGCCGCCACGCGCTCGGCGGGCAGTTCTTCCAGCCCACGGTCCTGCGCGACTGCACGCCCGACATGCAAGTGTGCCGCGACGAGACCTTCGGCCCGGTGGCGCCGCTGATCCGCTTTGCCGATGAGGCTGAAGTCATCCACATGGCCAACGACACCGAGTTCGGACTCGCCGCCTATGCCTACACCCGCGACCTCGGCCGCGCCTGGCGGCTGGCGGAGGCGCTCGACTACGGCATGGTCGGCATCAACGCCGGCCTGATCTCCACCGCCGAGGCGGCGTTCGGCGGCGTCAAGCAGTCAGGGCTGGGCCGCGAAGGCGGCCGCAGCGGCATCGGCGAATATCTGGAAAGCAAATACCTCAACCTGAGCGGGCTGGGATGAAGCCGGCCGACCCCGCAGCCCCGCGCACCGTCATCGTCATCGGCGCCGCCAGCGGCGCCGGCGCGCCCGACCCGGCCACCGGCGAGGGGCCGGACACGCTGCGGCGCTGGCGGGTGTTTCACGGCTCCCCGCTGCAGCATGTGGAATGGAACGCGATCCTGCGGGTGCCGCGCGCGCAACGGGACACGCCGCTGCATGCCGTCGCGGCGCTCGCCACCCGACTGGCCGGGGAGGTGGCGGCGGTGCTGCAGGCCGGCCATTTCCCGCTGGTGGTGGGCGGCGACCACTCCTGCGCCATCGGCACCTGGAGCGGCGTGCGGCGCGCCTTGGCCGGCCGCGGGCCGATCGGCCTGATCTGGATCGACGCTCACATGGACAGCCACACCTTCGCCACCACGCCGAGCGGGCAGATTCACGGCATGCCGCTGGCCGCCCTGCTGGGCCACGGCGAGGCGGAACTCACCGCGATCGACGGCGCGGAGGCCAAGCTGCGCCCGGAGCACGTGTGCCTGATCGGCGTGCGCAGCTTCGAGGCGGGCGAGGCTGCGCTGCTGCACCGGCTGGGGGTGCGGGTATTCGACATGCAGGAAGTCCGCCGGCGCGGCCTGGCCGAGGTGTTCGACGACGCCCTGGCCATCGTGCGGAACGGCACCGCCGGTTTCGGCGTGAGCGTGGATCTGGACGCGCTCGACCCCGAGGAGGAGCCGGGCACAGGCAGCCCGGTGCCCGGCGGCCTGTGCCGCGCCGAGCTCACCGCCGCGCTGTCCCGTTTGCGCGGCGATCCGGCCTTCGCGGCGATGGAAATCGTCGAGTACAACCCGCGGCGGGACCGCGGGCGCGCCACCGCCGACGCCGCCGGCGCGCTGCTCGACGCCGTCGTGCCGCTCAAGCCGCCGGCGCGCTAGCGTCTATTCGAACTCCATCGCCCGGTACACCCGCCCGGCATTGCTGCGTGCCAGCTCGTCGGCGGTATGCAGGTGCAGGTAGGCCGACTGATCGACCTTGTAGGCGTCGTCGAGCGAGCCGCCGTTCTTGATGACCTCGGCGACCTTGGCCCGCAGGTGCACCAGGTAGTCGCGTGTCCACTTGCGCACGGTCGCCATATCGGTCGGGCCGCCATGGCCGGGGATGACGATCGTGGCGCCGAGCGCCTCGAACTTGTCCCAGGTCTCGATCCACTTGGCGGTGTCGGTGTCCTCGAAGATCGGCAGCATGCGCACGTGGAAGGCGGTATCGCCGGCGATCACCAGCTTCTTCTCGGGCAGCCATACCATGGTGTCGCCATGGCTGTGCGAGGAACCGAGATGCAGGATCTGCAGGTTCCACGAGCCCATTTTGAGGTCGAGCTTGTCGTCGTAGAGCGTGTCCGGCATCACGAACTCGGTCTTGAACGCCTTGTCGCGAGCGCGCGCACGCATCACCTCCAGCGAATCGTAGCCAGTCTTCTCCATGTACGCCGCGGTGTCGCGCTGCGCGATGATGGTGACGCCCTGTTCCTTCCAGTATTTCGAGCCGAGCATGGCGTGGCCCTGGCTGTTTTCCAGCACCACATATTTCACCGGCTGCGTGGTGCGCTTCTTGATTTCCTCGTGCAGGCTTTGCGCCAGCAGGTAGTTGTCGCCGGCATTCACCACCAGCACGCCGTCGTCGGTGATGACGAAGGAAAGGTTGTTGTTGTGGCCGGAATTGTCGTAGCTGCCCGGCGCGGTGGCACCGATCGCCGACCACACGCCGGGGATGACCTCCTGCGGCAGGTCGTACAGAAAGGACGCCGGTGCCTTGTCGAATTGCTGGATCGGCAGGCCGGCGCGCTTCCAGTTGAAGAAGCCGTCGCGGTAGTTTTTGACGTTCGTGTAGCCGAGCTTGATCAGGGTGTCGGCGGCGAGCGGGCTCCTCTGGCTGACGCCGCAATAGACGACGATGGGCGTGGCCTTGTCCAGCACCGCGGCTTCGATCTGGAATTCCAGCTGGCCGCGCGTGAGATTGAAGAAACGCGGCGCATCGACGTAGCCCGACAGGTTCAGCTCGGCCGGGGTGCGGACGTCGATCACCACCGTTTGCGGCTGCGCCTTCAGCTGTGCAAGAAGGCCGGCGGTATCGAGCTGCGGCACCCGTGCATTCACCGCGTCGAGCAGGCCTTGCGCGGCCTGGGTGACCGCGGGCGCTTCGGGCGGCGGGGTGACGATGGCGGAAAGGGTTTGCGCCTGCGCCGTGGCGCCCAGCAGCAGCACGGCCGGAAGCAGGACATGCGGAAAACGGATGGTTTTCATGATGGTCTCCTTGGGTTTCTGGTGCGGCACGCAGACCCGATGTCAGTCTGACGCCGGGCCGACGAAGGGGTTCTCGCGACGCTCGTGTCCGAAAGTGGACATCGCGCCGTGCCCCGGCACGAAACGCACGTCGTCGCCGAGCGGAAACAGTTTGCCGCGGATGGCATCCAGCAAGGCCGCATGGTCGCCGCGCGGGAAGTCGGTGCGGCCGATCGAGCCCTTGAACAGCACGTCGCCGACGAAGGCGAGCCGCGCCGCCGGCTGATAGAACACCACATGGCCGGGAGTATGGCCGGGGCAGTGCAGCACGTCGAGGCGCACGCTACCGACCTCGATCCGGTCGCCGTCGGCGAGCCACTGGTCCGGGGTGAACGCCTGCGCGGGCGGAAAGCCGAACAGCTCGGCCTGTTGCGGCAGCGCGTCGAGCCAGAACTGCTCCTCGCGCTGCGGGCCGATGATCGGGATACCCAGTGCATCGCGCAGTTCCGCCGCGGCGCCGACGTGGTCGAGATGGCCGTGGGTGAGCAGGATGCTTTGCAGCTTCAGATCGCGCCGCGCCACTTCGGCCAGCAGGCGCTCGGCTTCGCCGCCGGGGTCGATCAGCGCGGCGCGGCCCGCTTCGTCCCACAGCAGCGAGCAGTTTTGTTGATACGGGGTGACGGGGAGGATGGTAAATTCCATGCATCGATTATCCGCCGAATCTTCCCCGACATGCCCGCACCCGACGCCCTGTTGCTGCTGTCCACCCACTGCCCACACTGCCCGGCGATGCTCGCCGCGCTCGCCGACCTGGTCAAGCAGGGTACGCTCGGCCGCCTCGAAGCGGTCAATCTGGAACAGCATCCCGAGGTGGGGCAGGCGCTGGGGGTACGCTCGGTGCCGTGGGTGCGGATCGGCCGCATCGAACTCGCCGGCGCGTACGCCAAGGCCGAACTCGCCGAGTGGGCGGCCAAGGCCGACAGCGACGCGGGGATGGCCGACTATTTCCATATGCTGCTGAAAGAAGGCCGGCTGCCGCGCGCGCAGGCAATGATCGAGGCCGAGCCCGCCCTGCTGGCCGCGGTGCTGCCCATCGTCGGCAATGTCGACGCCAGCCTCAACGTGCGGCTGGGTGCCGGCGTGCTGCTGGAAGCCTTTGCCGGCACCGCTTCCCTGCGCGCGCTGTTGCCGCGCCTGGGGGAACTGTCGCAGCATGCCGACGCGCGGGTGCGGGCGGATGCCTGCCATTACCTGGGACTGACCGGCGCGGCCGCGGCGCGGCCGTGGCTGGACGCACGGATCGCGGACGACGATGCGGACGTGCGCGAGATCGCGGCGGAAAGCCTGGACCGGCTGCCGCCCGAAACCTGACTCCGCTGGCAGGGCTGGCTTGCCATTCCCTTCGGTGCTACAGTCCTACTTGTACCGCCTGGGCTTCGCCCGGGCGGTTTTCATTTGCGCTTTGATGCAGGAGCACCCCATGGAAATCACCAATCGGCCCGCCATTACCGTATCCGAAAGCGATCTGGATCGCCTGGAAGCGATGCTCTCGGCCTTGCCCGACGACCACCCCGGGGTGGATACGCTGCACGACGAGCTCGATCGCGCGCAGATTCTCCCCTCCGACAAGATGCCGGCCGATGTCGTCACCATGAATTCGCGCATCCGCTTCGTGGTCGAACCTGCCGGCAAGGAGGTGGAAATGACGCTGGTTTATCCGCGCGACTTTACTGGCGCCCCCGGCCAGCTGTCGGTGATGGCCTCGGCCGGCATCGCCGTGCTCGGCCTCACCGTCGGCCAGCACGTCGAATGGCTGGCACCGGGCGGGCAAAGCGTGCGTGCGCGCATCGTCGAAGTCACCTATCAGCCCGAACGCACGGGGGACTACACCCTGTAACGCCGTCCGGGATCGCGCCTCGCCCGCTGCGATCCCACCCGCCCCCCCGACCCTGCGCCCGATGTCCGTCCCCGCCGCCTACGCCGGCGTGATCCTGATCTGGTCCACCACGCCCCTGGCCATCCAATGGAGCGCGCAAGGGGCCGGCTTCAGCTTCGCGGTGATGGCCCGCATGCTGATCGGGCTGGCAATCTGCCTGCTGCTGCTGCGCGCCCGCCGCATCCCGTTTCCGTTCACCGCGGCCGCGCGGCAGCTTTACGCGATCAGCGGCCTGTCGCTGTTCGTGTCGATGCTGCTCACCTACTGGGGCGCGCTGCACATTCCCTCGGGGCTGATTTCGGTCATCTTCGGGCTGTCGCCGCTGGTCACCGGCGTGTTCGCGGCGCTGTGGTTAAGCGAGCGCACCTTCACGCCGATGCGCCTGGCGGGCCTGGGGCTGGCGCTGGCCGGGCTGTGGCTGATTTTTGGCCGGCCCTGGCCGGGAGACAGCCAGGCCACGGCCGGCATCGCCGCCGTGGTGGCGGGCATGGTCATGCAGGCGCTGGGGCTGGTGTGGATCAAGCGGCTCGACCTGCGCGCCTCGTCGCTCGCCATCACCACCGGATCGCTCGGCGTCGCGGCACCCTGCTTCGTGCTGGCCTGGCTGCTGAGCGACTCCGTCCAGCCGCCGTCCGCCACCACCCTGCGCGCCGGTGCGGCCATCGTCTATCTGGGCATCCTCGGCTCGGTGGTGGGCTTCACCCTGTACTACTTCGTCATCAAGCATCTGAATGCCGGGCGCGTCGCCCTGATCACGCTGATCACTCCGGTTGCCGCGCTGCTGCTGGGACAGGCCCTCAATCGCGAATGGATCCCGGGAAGCGGCTGGGCCGGCATCGCGCTGATCGGCGCGGGACTGCTGCTGTATGAATGGCAGGCTCTGCGGCAATTGCGCGGACGCCGAGCGAGGCCGCAAGACTGACATTCCGGGCCGGCCCGGAGCACGCACGCCACGCCTGAGGCCGCCCTGCGCACGCCCCGAAACGAGGCATTTGTTGATATCATTATCTTGTTAATGATATTTAGAGCGCCCCATGCCCCTGATCCGCTTTGCCTGCACCTTCAGCCTGCTGCTCGTCGCCGCTTGCGCCCACGCCGCCCCGAACCGCGGCGCGGAAAAGCCCGCCGCACCGTCGCCCGAGGCGATGCACGAAAAGCTGGCGCAGATCAGCCAGGATCCGGCCAGACTGGCAGCCGCGATTCAGCGCGGACAAAAGGAAGCCGCGGTCTGCCGGCACTGCCACGGCAGCGGCGGCAACAGCGCAATGGCCGAGGTGCCCAATCTGGCCAGCCAGAATGCCGGCTATCTGCTGGAGCAGATGAACAAGTTCGTGCAGGGGCAGCGCAAGTCGTCGGCCTTCATGGAAGGGATGATCAAGGCCCTCAGCCCGGACGAGCGCATCGACATTGCGCTGTTCCTGTCGCAGCAGCCGGTCGCCCGCAAGCCCGCCGGCATGAACCCGCAGAGCCTTGCCGGCAGGCAGCTGTACGCCGCGCTGTGCGTCGCCTGCCATGGCGCGGACGGCAGCGGCAGCGGCAAGATTCCACGTCTGGCCGGACAGCAGACCCGCTACGTGGAGGACTCGCTGAAACGCTACCGCAGCGGCAGCGGCGAGCGCATCGATCCGAGAATGGCCGCCTACACGCGCAAGCTGAAGGACACCGACATCCGCAATCTGGCCGCCTACCTGGCCGCCATGCAGCCCTGAGCCGCAAAGCCGGGGGCCGCTCTGCGCAAGATCCGCGGGTTTGCCTGAATCTTGCCGCCGGTCATTTCTTGAACAGGTCGTCCAGCGAAGCAGGGGGCGCGGGCGCGGCTTCGCTGCCGCCGGCCTGGCCGGCAAACAGTGCGTCGAGCGCGCCGCGGCTGGCCTGCGCCATCGCCGCGCCGCCGCCGCGATAGGCTTCCAGCCGCGGCACGAACCAGCCGCAATCGTTGGCGCGCGTCTTGTCGGCGACGCGTTCGGCCGCCAGCTCGCGGCACTGCCCGGCACGGTGCGCGTCATGGTGGCGGCACGCCTTGCAGACGTGCAGTTCGGCACGACAGCTCGGACACGCCTCGCGCCGCCCCAGCGGCAGCAGCATGCCGGCCAGACTGGCGCCGCATTTCCAGCAGACCAGGCTCATGGCGTGGGCAGCGCGCGGGACGGCAAGCCGGGCGGCACGGCAAAAGCCGGCGTCAGGACGAGCATGCCCGCCGCGGCTGCGGCGGCACGGGTTTGTTCGATATGCGCCAGCACGCTGGGAGCCGGATAGCCGTCGGCCGGCAGTTGGTGCATCACCTGATAACGCCGGACGGCGCTGTGCGTGCGCGGGCCGGGCAGGCCATCCGCGGTGCCGGCGTCGAAGCCCATTTCGTTCAGGGCCTGCTGCATGGCTTGCAGTTGCGCCGTGCTGAGCGCGCCCGCTTCGCCTGCCGGCGCCGCCAGCGCGCCGCCGCCCGCCAGCTGCTGCGCCAGCTGCGCCACCGCCAGCGCGTAACTCTGCGAACGGTTCCACTGCATCACCACGTCGAAATTGTCGAACACCATGAAAGCCGGCCCCTGCCAGCCTTGCGGCAGCACGATCGCGGCCTTGCCCGCTTCGGCGGGCAAGGCCGCGCCGTCCGCAGGCAGTACCCCCAGCGCGGCCCACGCCGCCGCCGGCAGGCGGTGGGCCGCGCGGGCTTTGCGCCAGTCGAAGTCCTGCGGCAGACGCACTTCCAGCGCCACCGGTTCATGCGCACGCCAGCCGGCACGCTGCAGATAATTCGCGGCGGAATGCATGGCGTCGGGCAGCGACTGCCACAGGTCGATGCGGCCGTCGCCGTCGCCATCCACCGCGTAGGCGCGGAAGGTCGACGGCATGAACTGCATGTGCCCCATCGCGCCGGCCCACGAACCGTTCATGTCGGTCGCGGCGACGTGCCCGCCATCGATGATGCGCAGCGCGTCGAGCAGCTGGCTGCGGAAAAAATCGCTGCGCCGCCCGTCGTAAGCCAGCGTGACCAGGCTGGCCGGAATGTTGAGGCTGCCGAGCGTGGTGCCGTAGTTGGTTTCCAGTCCCCAGAATGCCGTCAGCACCGCCCTGGAAACGCCGTACTGCCGCTCGACCGCATCGAACAGCGCGGCGTGTTCCTGCAGCAGGACCTGGCCGCGCAGAACCTGGCGCGGGGTGACGCGGCGCCCCAGATATTCGGCAAAGGTTTGCAGAAACTCGGGCTGGCGGCGGTCGAGTTCGACCACGCGCTCGACCGGCGCGATGCCGCCGAGCGCGGCATCGAGGGTGGCGGCAGAAATGCCCTGTGCGCTGGCGTCCAGGCGGAAGGCGGCGAGCCAGCTGTCGAAGTCGCTCTGCGCGTGGGCGGGGAAGGCCGCCAGCGCGGCCAGCAGCAGAAAACGCTTACGCATTTTTTTGCAGCCAGTATTCAAGCAGCGCCAGGTGCCACAGCTTGCTGCCCTGGATGCGGGTGTGGTGCTGCTCGGGCGCCGCCAGCAGCCTGTTCACATAGGCGCGGTGGTACAGGCCGCGCTCGCGGCAGGCCTGCGAATTCAGGATGTCCTGCATGAAGCCCAGAAATTCGCCGCGCACATATTTGAGCGCCGGCATGGGAAAGTAGCCTTTCTTGCGGTCGATCACCGCATCGGGGATCAGGCCGCGGGCAATTTTTTTCAGCACATGCTTGCCCTCGGAAGCCAGTTTCAGTTCGGCCGGCATTGCCGCCGCCAGTTCCACCAGCCGGTGATCGAGGAAGGGCACCCGCGCCTCCAGCCCCCACGCCATGGTCATGTTGTCGACGCGCTTCACCGGGTCGTCGGTGATCAGCATGGTCGTGTCCATGCGCAACACCTGGTCGATGAATTCGTCGGCGAAAGGCTCCGCCAGGTGCGCGGCAACGATCTGCGCCGTGTAGTCGGGGCCGTGGTAGGCCGGCATGGTCATCTCGATGAATTCGTCGTGGTCGCGGTCGAAGTAATGGCGGCGAAAGCGCTCCAGCGCGCTGCCCGAGGGGTCGGCCGCCATCCGCGGATACCAGAAATAGCCGCCGAACACCTCGTCCGCGCCCTGTCCGCTCTGCACCACCTTCACCGTCTTGCTGACTTGCTCGGCCAGCAGGTAGAACGCCACCGCGTCCTGCGCGAACATCGGCTCGCTCATCGCATCGACCGCCTCGGGCAGGCGGCGCAGCACTTCGCTGTTCGGGATCAGGTATTTGTGATGACGGGTGCCGTACATCTCCGCCACCGGGTCGGAATATTCGAACTCGTTGCCGCGCTCTTCCGGCTGGTCCTCGAAACCCACCGAAAACGTCATCAGGTCGGGTACGCCCTGCTCCGCCAGCAGCGCCACCAGCAGGCTCGAATCGAGGCCGCCGGAAAGCAGCACGCCGACCTTGACGTCGGCGATCTCGATGCGCTTTTTCACCGCCTGCCTGAGGCTGTCGTGAATCGCCTCGGTCCATTCGGCCTCGGTCCTGGGCGCCGCCGGGCGCTGCGCCCGCAGCGACCAGTATTTGCGGTGGCTGAGTTCGCCGCGCGCGTTCACCGTCAGCGTCGTCCCCGGCGCGAGCTTGCGGATGCCCTTGAAAATGGTGCGCGGCGCCGGCACCACCGCATGCAGCGTGAACAGATGATGCAGTGCGACGGCGTCGATACCGGTGTCGGCGCCGCCTGCGGCCGTCAGCGCCTGCGGCGTCGAGGCGAAGCGGAAGCAGCCGAGATTCTCGCTGTAATACAGCGGCTTGATGCCGAGGCGGTCGCGTACCAGGAAAAGCGTCTCGCGGTTCCAGATGGCGAACGCGAACATGCCGTGCAGGCGTTCGACGCAGGCTTCGCCCCACTCCAGAAACGCGCGCAGGATGACTTCGGTGTCGCCGTCGGAATGGAAGACGTGGCCGCGCGCGATCAGTTCGGCGCGCAGTTCCGGGTAGTTGTAGATGGTGCCGTTGAACACCAGCGCGGTGCCGCTGGCGGCGTCGAGCATCGGCTGGGCCGAGCGCGGCGACAGGTCGATGATCGCCAGCCGCCGGTGCCCCAGGCGCACCGGCCCGTCGGCATGCTGACCCTCGGCGTCCGGCCCGCGCCGTACCAGTCTGGCCAGCATGCGCGTCATCGCCGCCGCATCGGGCGCCGTGTTGTCGAACCGGAATTCACCTGCTATGCCGCACATTTTTGCTCCCTGTCATCCGCGCAGGACGCGCAGGGAATCCCAGCGCATTTCTGCGCGGCCCCTCGCGTCCTGCGCGGATAAAACTGCATTTCAAGCCGCCAGCGGCGGCTCGTCCATCAGCGCGATCTGCTCGCGCAATTCGAGTATCCGCGCCTGCCAGTATTGCTGCGTATTGAACCACGGAAACGCGGCCGGAAACGCCGGATCGTCCCAGCGCCGGGCAAGCCAGGCTGCGTAGTGGAGCAGCCGCAGGGTCCTCAGCGCTTCGACCAGATGCAGCTCGCGCGGATCGAATTCGGCGAAGTCCTCGTAGCCCGTCAGGATCTCGTTCATCTGCTCCTGCTGTTCATCGCGCTCGCCCGACAGCAGCATCCACAGATCCTGCACCGCCGGCCCCATGCGGCTGTCGTCGAAATCGACGAAAAGCGGGCCGGCCTCGGTCCATAGCACGTTGCCGGCGTGGCAGTCACCGTGCAGACGGATGGCGCGGACGGCGCCGGCGCGCGCAAAGCAATGCGCCACGCTTTGCAGCGCGTGTTCAACCACGCTGTCCCACGCGGCGAGCAGGTCGGCCGGCAGCCAGTGGCCGGCGCGCAGGAAATCGCGCGATGCGATGCCGAACGTCTCGATGTCGAGCGCCGGCCGCTGCGCGAAGCGCGCCTGCGCGCCGACAGCGTGAATGCGCCCGAGGAAGCGGCCCATCCGCTGCAGGGTGCCGCTGCGGTCGAATTCGGGCATGCGCCCGCCCTGCTTCGGGTACACCGCGAAACGGAAACCGGCATGGGCATGCAGGGTGGCGGCGTTCAATTCCAGCGGCGCCACCACCGGGATTTCGCGCGCAGCGAGTTCGATCGTGTACGCGTGTTCTTCCAGGATGGCCGCATCGCTCCAGCGCCCGGGGCGGTAGAACTTGATCACCACGGGCAGACCGTCCTCCACCCCCATCTGGTAGACGCGGTTCTCGTAGCTGTTCAGCGCCAGCAGGCGGCCGTCGGCCTTGAGGCCGGTGCTGTCGAGCGCATCGAGCGCGCAGTCGGGTGTCAGCGCGGAATAGGGGTGGGACGCATCCATCATGGGAAGGGGCAAAGCGGCTATGCTCAAAGGACACAAGACACACGGATAATGCCTCAAACGCCGCGACACATCGCATTCGCATGAGCACGCCCGATCCCTTCAGCATGGATCTCTCCCGCCATATCTGGGAGACCCGCTATCGCGCCGCCGGCGAGGCCGGCATCCGCGCCAGCTGGCAGCGCGTGGCGCTGGCGGTTGCAGCGGCGGAAAGCCGCGAGCGCGCCGTCTGGGCCGAGCGCTTTCTCGCGCTGCTGGAGAATTTCCGCTTCCTCCCCGGCGGGCGCATTCTCGCCGGCGCCGGCACCGGCCACCGGGTGACGCTGCTCAACTGCTTCGTCATGGGCGAGATCGCCGACGACCTGGTGAGCATTTTCGAGGCGCTGAAGGAAGGCGCGCTCACCATGCAGCACGGCGGCGGCGTCGGCTACGATTTTTCCACCCTGCGCCCGGCCGGCACGGTGGCTGCCGCCAGCGGCAGCATCGCCTCCGGCCCGGTATCGTTCATGCGCATCTGGGACGCCATGTGCGCCACCATGCTGTCGACCGGCGCGCGGCGCGGCGCGATGATGGCGACGCTGCGCTGCGACCATCCCGACATCGAGACCTTCGTCGATGCCAAGCGCGACCCCGCGGCGCTGCGCCATTTCAACCTGTCGGTGCAGGTCAGCGACGCCTTCATGGCTGCGGTGGCGGACGACCGCGACTGGCCGCTGGCGTTTCCCGGCCTCGCGAACGCGCGCACGCTGAGGGCGCGCGAGCTGTGGCAGCGCATCCTGCGCGCGGCCTACGACACCGCCGAACCGGGCGTGCTGTTCGTCGACGCCATCAACCGCGACAACACGCTGGCCGACCGCGAAACGCTCACCGCCACCAATCCCTGCGGCGAAATTCCGCTGCCGCCCTACGGCGCCTGCGACCTCGGCTCGCTCAATCTCGCGGCGTTCGTGGTGTCGCCGTTCGCCGCCGAGGCGCGGCTCGACCTCGACGCGCTGGCCGACGCAGCCCGGCTCGCGGTGCGTTTTCTCGACAATGTCATCGAGGTTTCGCTCTACCCGCTGCCGGCGCAGGCCCGGGAGGCGCATCTCAAGCGGCGCATCGGGCTGGGCGTCACCGGGCTGGCCGACGCGCTGGTGCTGCTGGGACTGCGCTACGACAGCACGATGGCGCGCACGCTGGCCGCACGCACGATGCAGGCGCTGCGCGATGCCGCCTACCGCGCATCGGTCGAGCTCGCCCGCGAGAAAGGCGTCTTCCCGGCGTTCGCGCGCGACGCGTTTCTGGCCAGCGGCTTCGCCGCCCGCCTACCGGCCGACCTGCGCGCCGCCATCGCCGCGCACGGCCTGCGCAACAGCCATCTGCTGGCGGTCGCGCCGGCCGGCACCATCAGTCTGCTGGCCAACAACGTGTCCAGCGGCATCGAGCCGGTTTTCGCCACCGCAGCGGAACGCCGCGTGCTGGGTACCGACGGTGCCTATCGCAGCCATCGCGTGGTCGATTACGCCTGCCGGCTGTGGCAGCTGCAGGGCGGCACCGGCACGCCACCGGCCTTCGTCGAGGCACACCGGATCGATCCGCAGGCGCACCTGCTGATGCAGGCCGCGCTGCAGCCCTGTGTCGACAACGCCATTTCCAAGACCATCAACGTCGCCGCCGACACCCCGTTCGAGCGTTTCGCGGATCTCTACCGGCAGGCGCACGCGCTCGGTCTCAAGGGCTGTACCGTATTCCGCCCCAATCCGGTCACCGGCGCCATCCTGAGCCAGCCGCCCGCGGGCAGCCAGGTTCAGTGCTGCAGCCCCGAGCGCGAGGCGGATTGAGCCGCGCTGCATGCGTGTGGCCGCCCCTCGTCCGGCAGGCCATCGCCGTCCGGCTACATTTTTCGGCGCAGCTGGCCGACAATGAGCGGACCGCGCCTGCCGGCGCCGGCTGCCTGTTCGGCCCCATGGGAAAGGATCCTGAATGCTGCGTTTTCTGTTGTCTGCCCTGGCCATCCTGGCCTGGCTGTCCCCCGTCTCGGCGGCAAGCCTCGATGCCCTGCTGGCACGCGGGGCGGCACCGCCCGGGGTGGTGTTCGAAATCGTCGACCGCGACCCGCAGGCGCTCGAGCATGCGCTGCCCTGGGTCAAGCGCGCCGCGCAGCGGCTGAAGGCGCGCTTTCCCGGCGTGCCGATGGCACTGGTGGCTCACGGACAGGAAATGTTCGCGCTGCAAACCGCGCAACGCGAGGGCAACACGACGACGCACCGGCTGGCCGAGAGCCTGGTGCGCGACGAAGGCATCCCGCTGCATGTGTGCGAAACGCATGCGGGCTGGCGCGGCGTGGCGCCGGAGGCCTTTCCAGACTATGTCGATGTGGCACCGGCGGGGCCGGCACAAATCCGCAATTACGAAGCGCTGGATTATGTGCGGCTGGTGGTGCCGCGGACGGCGACGCTGAAATGAGCCCGCGCATCGGCCTCGCCCTCGGCAGCGGCTCGGCGCGCGGCTGGGCACACATCGGCGTCATCCGCGCGCTGGCCGCCGCCGGCATCGAACCCGATCTGGTCTGCGGCACCTCGATCGGCGCGCTGGTGGGCGCCGCCTACGTGGGCGGCGAATTCGACCGGCTGGAGGCCTGGGTGCGCAGCCTGCGCGTACAGACCGTGGTGAGCTTTCTCGACTTTTCGCTCGGCAGCGGGCTAATCAAGGGCGACAAGCTGATCGAATTCTTCCGCGGCCACTTCGTCGATCGCGACATCCGCGAACTGGCGCGCCCGTTCGGCGCCGTCGCCACCGATCTGCAGCGCGGTCGCGAAGTGTGGCTGCGCGAGGGCGGGGTATCGGACGCGGTGCGCGCCTCGATCGCGCTGCCCGGACTGTTCACCCCGGTGCAGCGCGACGGCAGCTGGCTGGTCGACGGCGGCCTGGTCAATCCAGTGCCGGTGTCGCTGTGCCGGGCGATGGGGGCCGACCTGGTGATTGCGGTGGATCTGAACGCCGACCTGCTGGGCCGCCACTTCAAGCCCAAGCCCACCGCCGCAGCGCGCAAGCGCACCCCGACGGATCCCGAAAGCCTGGCCGACAGCGTGATGGCACGCTTCCAGACCGGCATGTCGCAACTCGGCCTCAATTCCGGCAACGGCCCCAGACCGCCGGCCATGCTCGACGTGCTAGCGAGCAGCATCAACATCATGCAGGTGCTGATTACCCGCAGCCGGCTGGCCGGCGATCCGGCGGACGTGATGGTGACGCCGCTGCTCGCGAACCTGGGTCTGATGGATTTTCACCGTGCCGACGTCGCCATCGACGCCGGACGGCACGCGATGGAGGAGGCCATTCCGCAACTCAACGCACGCCTGAACGGCATGAACGGCGCCTGAAACGAGCGGGAGGGCTTACACGCTCGGTACGCACAGCGCCAGCTTGCCTGCGCGATCCAGCTGCTTGATCGCCGCTTCGCGCCGCGTCGCCTCGGCGCGGTTGGCGGCGGCTTCGGCATAGACCAGCTGCACCGGACGGCGGCTGCGGGTGTAACGCGCGCCCGGCCCGCCGGCGCCGTTGTGTTCGGCGATGCGGCGCGCAAGGTCGGTGGTGATGCCGGTGTAGAGCGAGCCGTCGGCGCAACGCAGCATGTAGACACACCACGCGGCGGCGGCGCCGGAAACGGCCGCCATGTTCAGCTCATACGTCGGCGGACAGCTGTTGCGCCCACAGCAGCGCATCCATGTGCACGGCGTTGATGTCGGCCACGTCGCGGCCGATCTGCCCGGCCAGGGCATCGAGACTGCTCTGGTCGTCCTGCTCGCAGGCAATCGCCAGCGCCAGATAAGGCGCATACGGCCCGCGTTGCGAGACGATGGCCTCGGTGATTTCGGCGGGCAGGCTGATCTGCTTCAACAGCTGCTCCATCGGCATGCGCATCACCACGTCGAGCAGCGAAAACAGCCCGGCGACGAAAATTTCATCGCGCGCCTTGGCAAACAGCGCCCGCCCGGCCAGCTGCTCAGCTACCCGGCCGCGCACCAGGGCATTCTCCAGCACCGCCTGATCGAGTTCCTGGGTCTGGCCGCCGGTAAACAGGATCAGCGTCAACCAGCGATAGAGCTTGTCCTGTCCCATCACCATCAGCGCCTGCTCGATGCCGCCGATTTTGCTCATCAAGCCCATGCCGGGGGAGTTGACGTAACGCAGCAGACGCACCGACAACGCCGGATCCTGGCGGAAGTGTCCGGCCAGTTCAGGCTGCTCGGCGCCGGTGCGCACCCGGTTCATCAGGTCCAGCACCTTGGCGCGGGACGGCCCCACGACCGGGGTGTCGAGCGTTTCGCGGCGGGTGATGAAAGGCCCCATGAACAGGGCGAACTGCAGCTTGTGGCACATGTGGAACGCTTCCAGCGTTTGCACCTCGGTCGCCACAAAGCGTTTTCCGGCCGCCACCTTGGACACCGCAGCCATTTGCGCGGTGATGGCGGGAATGTCCTCGCTGCCGACGTCCATCAGCACATAATCCGCAAGCTGCAGCAGCGCATGCCGCCCGGCACCCACCGCCAGGTCGGCATGCAGGGCGAAACCGAATCCTCGCTCCTTCAGCTCGCCCAGCCGGGCAAGCAGGGAATCGTCGATCGGGGTCTGGCCGTCGATCTTCAGGACCCACACCGTGCCGGCAGCGGGCCAGGTATCGATCAGCGGAAGCGACAGGCTGGCCGGCACAACCGGCACAAATGCCAGGCGTTGCCCCAGCAGGCGCGCGATCTCCATGCGCTGCAGGTTGCCGAGCAAAGTTTCGTCGTAGAGCCGCTGCATGTCGGGCAGAGCCATATCGCGCTGGTCATCCGGTGCGCGGCGCAACATGAACGTGTAAGCCGCCACTTTCTGGTCGCGGCCCAGCATGGCCTCGCGACGCATCACCGAAGGTGCTTTGGCCACCGGCCTGGCTGCCGGCTCCAGTGCGGACGGCACGGCACCCTGCGGCGGCGGCGTTGCATTATCCCGGCCCCCCGACCACATTCCAACAAGACGATTCAGCACGCTTCATTCCTCCACGACAAACCTGGGCGCATCAGCATGATTATCGGCGGCGCCGCGCAGGACTGAAGCCATTCACGCAAATTTTGCCGGCCGCTTTACAGCGGGCGCTTGATCGAGACGATGCCGCGCACCATGCCGGGGGCATAGCCCGTAGCCTTGTCGAGCGGATAATCTGCGGCAAGGCGCGCTTTCACGCCAGCGGGAATCGCGGCCGGATCGCCGTGGCATGTCAGGCACAACGGCTGCACCGGCAGCGCCTTGGCGTAACGGAACTGCTTGCCGGTCGGCGTGTCGACGATTTGCCAGGTATCGAGCGTCTCGGGTTTTTCCCCCGCGGCCAGCCGTTTTTCCAGCCCGGCCTGGGCTTCGGCCTCCCACGCGTCGGGCACGGCGGCCGGATTGCGGTTTTTCGGACTGACGCGCGTGATCTGCAGGCCGGACTGTTTCGATACCTCGGCCGCGATCTGCGGCGCACGCTCTTTGCATACGCCGATCGCCCCCTCCGCGCCCTTTTCGCCGATCGCCGTTTTCAGTTCGCCGCCAAGCTTCTGCGTCAGCGCGGCGGCGGCCTTGCGTGCGTCCGCCGCCATGGCGGCCTGTTCTTCGGCGCTGGGGGCGCTGGCACAACCGGCAAGCAGCGCGGGCAAGGCAAGAGCGATCAGGGCAGGGGTTTTCATGGGGGCTCTCCGGGGAATGAACGGGAGCGGGAATTCTAACAACACCCCGCTATTATGCTAGTGACAACAGGCAGCCCGGTTTTCAGCAACACTTGCGGAGTCCAGAATTGACCAAGCATCTTTATCAATATTTTTTTCGCGGCTTGATCACCGCCCTGCCGCTCGGGCTGACCATCTATCTGCTTTATGTTTTCCTGCGCTGGACCGAGACGCTGGCCATGCAATTGATCCGGCCCTTCATCGGCGAATTCTACGTGCCGGGGATGGGCTTGCTGCTGGGTATCAGCGGTATTTTCCTGCTCGGTTTTCTGGTGTCGCAACGCGGTGCGGGCAGGCTGATGTCGCTGGTGGAGCTGCCCTTCACCAACCTGCCGGTGGTCAAGAGCATTTATTCTTCGCTGAAGGATTTTGCCGATTATTTCTCGCCCCGCCGCAACCAGGCCAGCCCGCAAATGGTGGTGGCGCTCAGGATACCGGGGCAGGATATTGAGCTGGTGGGGCTGCTCACGCGCCAGCGCGTCGATGACCTGCCTGGCGGTTTCCTGCAGGGCGACCGCGTGGCGGTTTATCTGCCGATGGGCTACATGATCGGCGGCTACACGGTTTTCGTGCCGCGCGGCTGGGTACAGCCGATCGACATGCCGGTGGAGGAGGCGATGCGCGCATCGCTGTTTGCCTGGATGAGCGCGAGTGGAAGCGGCGCCTCGCCCGGCCAGGCCAGGCGCGCCGACAGCTGATGTGGAGTCCGGTTTCATGCAGATAGAATGCTACGCCCAACGCCTGCTCAACCCGTTTCGCGGAGCAGTGCACGTCATTCGCTACCGCTCGGCCGAGGCGGTCACCACCGACGGCATCGAGTGGGACATCTATGTCGCCAACGATGCGCTGCTCGACGATCTGGGGCGCGCCGGACGGCGGGCGCAGATTTCCGATATCCGCTATGGCCACTGGTCGGCGGAAACGGGGCTGAAACGCGGACCGCTGTACCCGTCGGACGATTTCAGGCGGCTGGAAGAGATGGGTGCGGTGGTATACGAGCACCTGCTCAAGGCGCATCGCGCGGTGCCGTTCACCTTTCGCGATCAATTCGAGCTCTGGCTGCTCGACCGCCACGATCAGCCGCTGGCGCTGCTGCACAGCGTATGCACCGACAGCGAAACCGACACCAAGCCGCCGCTCGACTGGCGCGCCGGCATGGCCGCGCAGGAACATTTCCGGAGCACGGCGATTGCCGCTCTCGACGAATCCGCCGGCGGCTATCTGACGCGTTATGTGAACTGTCTCGCCAGCGGCGTGGCGCAGTGGTTCCGCCGCTCGGACGGCGGTGCCGGGCTGGGGCTGCACACGCTGCCAGGCGGCAACGTCCTGCACGGACGCGTACTGGAGGCCGACGCCTTCCCGCCGCTGTTCATCGCCACCGCCGACATGGATGCCGCCCACACCCGCCTGGTGCATGACTACCATGCCTGGCAGGCGCCGTGGATGCTGTTGCTGCCGCACCTCGATACCGCCGCCCGCGGCGCGCTCGAAGCCTGCGCCTGCCGCCAGGCCGAACTGCTCGAAAAACACTGCCGCCTGTATCCCGCCGTCATCGACCGTTCCGCCCTGCAGGCCGCGCGCGTGGAAGCGGCCCTGCTGCGCGGTCTGCCGCGCAAGAACCGGCAGAATGATGCGCCGCCGCTGTTCTACAGCGAACTCAGCGTCAGCGAAGGCGAATAATCAGGCGGCGGCGTTGCGGACGGCGCAGCCACATCCGCGGACGCCGCATGCTGCATCACATCCGCACCGGCTCGAAGGTCGCATCCAGATTCTGGTCGTCGCAGTAGTCCAGAAAATCGCCGCGCAGGGTGGCGATGTGGGCGTCGGCGGGGATGCCCAGCGTCATGTGGACGGCGAACATCGGCGCACCGGTGTGCGGGGCGGGGTAGGTTTCGGTGTCGAGCGCTTCGATGTTGATGTGCAGCCGCGCGAAGAAGTTGGCAAGGCTGTTGACGATGCCGGGCTGGTCGAGCGCGGCGACTTCGACGGTGTAGGGTATCAGCGGCTTGTCGGCACGCGTGGGACGGGTGCGCTGCTGGGTGAGCGAGAGGCCCAGCTCTTCGGCGACGGCGGGAAGCCGCGCTTCCAGCTTGGCCAGCGCGTCCCAGCTGCCCGAAACGCGCATCAGCAGCGCGAAACGCCCACCCAGCGCGGCCATCCGCGATTCCTCGATATTGCAGCCGCTGTCCGAAATGCGGCGGGTGAAACCTTCCACCAGGCCAATTTTGTCTTCCCCGCTGGCGGTGATGACGAGTGATTCGGTGTCGTTGGACATTAGATGAGCTCCCGGTCGGACAATTCTTTTTTGATATACGCGTAGATGATCGGCGCGGCAATGACGCCCTGCACGCCGAAGGCCGCCTCCATCACCAGCATGGCGATCAGCAGCTCCCACGCGCGCGCCTGAATCTGCCCGCCGATGATACGGGCATTCACGAAATATTCGAGCTTGTGGATGACGACCAGAAACGCCAGCGAAGCCGCCGCAACGTGCAGCGAATGCGACAGCGAAATGACGACGATGACCGTATTGGAAATGAGGTTGCCCAGCACCGGCAGCAGGCCGACGACGAAGGTGACGACGATCATGGTCTTGGTGAAGGGCAGATGCACCCCGAACGCCGGCAGCACCAGCAGCAGGTAAGCCGCGGTCAGCAGCGCATTGAGCGCCGAGATGCGCGTCTGCGCGAACACCACTCGGCGAAACGCCTCGCCCAGGCGGTTCACCCGTTCGCACATGGCCTGCGCCAGCGGCGCCAGCGTCTGATGCGGACGCGCCTCGCGCAGCGCCACGAAGCTGCCGATGATCAGGCCGATGATGAAGTGCAGCAGGCCGCGCCCGGCGTCGCCGCTGAGCTTGCGAATATCCTGCGCATGGGTGCGCAGCCATTCGACCAGCCCCGCGCGGATCACCGACTCGTCGCCCTGCGGCAGCCATTCGGCCGCCCACAGCGGCAGCAGTTCGCGCGAGTTTTCGATGATCTCGGCCATTTTCGTCAGCAGCCCGGCCAGCCCGCCTTCGGTGCGCAGGTACAGGATCACGCCCGCCGTCAATCCGCCCAGCGCACCCAATACGGTCAGGGTGATGAGCGACACCACCAGCACCTTGGCCCAGATGTGATCGAGGCGGCCGATGACGAAACGCGGCGCCAGCAGATGCACCAGTTGCGCCACCAGCAGGCCGGCCAGCAGCGCAGGCAGCAAGTGGAGCTGCAGGACGAGCAGCAGCCCGACTGCCATCATCAGCCAGGCTGCGAGCTGGTAGCGGGTGGCGGCGAATGGGGCAGTGTCGGCGGTCATGGCCGCCACATTGCCAACAAAGGCCGCGCGCGGCAAGGGTTTTGCGCCGCCGCCCGGGTTCTCAGGCGTCGCCCCGATAGCCCAGCGCCGCGCCGCTCCGCGCCGCCGCCTGCCTGAGCGCCTCGGCCCAGCCCGGCTTGTGGCGGTCGGCCGGCGCCGAAATCGACAGCCCGGCAACCAGCTTGCCGTCGGCATCGCGCACCGGCGCGCCGATGCAGGCAACGCCCAGTTCGGCTTCCTCGCGGTCATGGGCCAGCTGCTCGCGGCGTATGGTTTCGAGTTCGGCGTTGAGGCGCGCCAGCGTGGTCAGCGTGTTCGACGTGTAGGCCGGCAGGCCGGTGCGCTCGGCATAACCCATCACGCCGCTGGCGCTGTCCTCGGCAAGGAAGATCTTGCCGACGGCGGTGACGTGCAAGGGTGCGTGCGCGCCGACCACCTGCACCACCTGGATCAGCGTCTGTCCGCCCGACACGCGTTCGACGTAGACCGCCTCGTCGCCGCGCCGCACGATCAGGTTGACCGTCTCGCCGGTCAGTTCGGCCAATTGCTGCATGAACGGCATCGCCACCTGCCTGATATTCAAACGGGAACGCAAGCGATTCCCCACTTCGAGCCAGCGCACGCCGAGGTCGTATTCGCCGGCACCGGTTTTCTCGACCAGGCCATGCGCCATCAGCGCGCCGAGGATGCGGTGCGCGCTGGCGGTGTGCAGGCCGGTCTGGTCCGCCAGGCGGGTCAGGCTGACCGGACCCGGCGCGCGGGAAAGGACGCCGACCAGCGCCATGGCGCGGTCGAGCACTTGTATTGAGGAGCCCGTCTTTTTCATAGAGTGAAAATTTATCACGCATAGTGAAATCTCGCGCAATTTACTGCTTCAATATGACCATCGTTTCACATTACGCGAAACATTTTCATATCGTGAAAGGCCACGCCATGAGTGCCCAGATGCAGTCCGCCCTTGAAACCCCGCCCGCCTTCTGCGAGGGCATCCAGTATTTCGCCGCCAGCTTCCCCGAGATCGACCGTCTCGGTGCCGCGCCGCTCCTCGGCCCCGGCCAGCCGGCGCTGCCCGACGCCGCCAGCGAAGCCGCGATCTACCAGACCCTGCTCGCCGCCGACGCGTTGCGCTATCTGACCCTGCAGGTGACCGGCAGCAAGTCGTCCGGCCACCCCGGCGGCTTCGCTTCCAGCGCCGACGCCGTCGCCGCGCTGCATCTGCTCGGCCACCGCAACATGGTGACCGAGGTCGGCCACCACGCGCCGGGTTTCTACTCGGCGATGTTCCTCGACACCTCGCTGGAAGACATGGGCATCCATAGCGTGGCCGAGATGCGCGCGCGCTTCCGCGAGCGCCACGGCCTGCTCGGCCACCTCTCCGGCGCGATCCCCGGCCTGCTGGCCCCCGCCGGCCCGCTCGGTCAGGGCCAGCACTTCGCGTTAGCAGGCGCTTACTTGCACCGCGACAAGCTGTTCCCGGTGACCATTGGCGACGGGGGCTTGGGCGAACCCTACATCATGAGCGCCTTCCAGCACTTCGCCACCGCCTACCCGGACGTCACCAACTATCTGCCGGTGCTGGTGTGGAACGGCTACTCGCAGGAACACCACAGCATGGTGTCGCTGTGGGACAACGCACGCATGACCGCCTACTGGCGCGCGCACGGCTTCGACGAGGTGCATCTGGTCGACGCGCGCGACTTTGCCGACACCGACGCCCCGGGCTACCCTGATCAGGGGCCGACGATGTCGGCCTACGCGGACTCGACCAGCTTCGACTTCGCCGCGCGCATGGCCTTCACCGGTGCCATCCTCCAGGCCGCCGACGCCGCCGCGAAAAGTGCATTGGGCGGCCGCCGCGCCTGCCTCATCGTCAAGCAGTTGAAGGGCGCTGGCGTGCACGCCAGCGGCGCCAAATCGCACAACCTCTACGCCCACCACACGCTCGATTCCGACGACGTCAAATCCGGCCTGCAGCGCCGCGCACTACCGATCCAGGCGTGGAAGGTGACGCGCGAGAACTTCCGCCACGCCGGCGGCGGCCCCGCCGCCAAGGTCGCGGTGACCGAAAGCGTGCGCGTGCTGCCGAGCCTCGACGGCCTGCCGCTGAATGAATTCGCCGTCGGCGAGAACCACGTACCGACCACCGCCTTCGGCCACGTCGTCGCCGAAGTCGGCCGCCGCGACCCGCTGTTCGTCGTCACCAACGCCGACGGCAACGAAGCCTCGGGCATGGCCAACATCAACAAGGCGCTGACGATCCGCCATCCGACCGCCGACGATCTCTACTTCCAGGGGCCGTCGGGCCAGGTCTACGAGCCGCTCAACGAGGACGCGTGCGCCGGCCTCGCGGTGGGCGTGTCGCTGTTCGGCGGGCGCAGCCTGTGGTGCAGCTACGAGTCCTTCGCCATCAACGGCCTGCCGATCTGGCAGACGGTGACGCAGGCGATGGCCGAGCTGCGCCGCGCCACCCCGGCGACGGTGTGCCTGTTCACCGCCGGCGCGCTCGAGCAGGGCCGCAACGGCTGGACCCATCAGCGCCCCGAGATCGAAAGCTATTTCGCCGCGATGATGCGCAACGGCAACGTCTATCCGCTGTTCCCGGTCGACGCCAACATGATCCAGGCGAGCTACGACTGGGCCTTGAAGCAACACAACAAGGGCATCGTCATCACCGCGTCGAAGTCGCCGCTGCCGATCCATGCGACGATGGAACAAAGTTTCCAGGCGATCGACGACGGCGCAATGCTGCTGCAGGAAACGAAAGGCTCGCACAGCATCGTGTTCGCGGTGACCGGCGACATGGTGCTGGGCCCGGTGTTCGCCGCCGCCGGCAAGCTCGCCGAAGCCGGCATCGGCGCGCGCATCGTCGCCGTGGTCAACCCGCGCCGCCTGTACCGCCCGGGCGACGTGCTGTGGGACAGCGTGTCGGAACCCGACGGCCGCTTCATGGATGACGCCACCTTCCGCGCGATGTTCGACGGCGACGTCCTGATCGGCGTCACTGGCGGTCCGTCGGCGCCGCTGGAACCCGTCTTGTTACGCAGCCAGGCGCGCGAGCGCGACGTGTTCTGCTGGAAGCGCGGCGAGACCACCGCCAGCCCGCAGCAGCTGTTCGACTTCAACGGCATGAACGCGCAGGCGATGGCCGAACGCGCGCTGGCGATGCTGGAGCGCGCGGCGGCTTAAAAACTTTATCCGCGAAGGACGCGAAGAAACGCGAAGGGAAAAACCAGAAACACCCAGAATCTGTGTCTGGCTTTTGGTTTTCTTCGCGCCCCTTCGCGTCCTTCGCGGACAAAAAAAGGTTTCCCCATGAACCCGAAAATCATCGTTCTCGACGACGACCCCACCGGCTCGCAGACCGTGCATGCGTGCCTGCTGTTGACGCGCTGGGACGTCGCCACGCTGAAGACGGCACTGGCCGACGCGGCGCCGCTGTTCTTCGTGCTGACCAACACGCGCGGCATGGGTGCGGTGCGCGCCGCTGAAGTCACGCGCGAAGTCTGCGAAAACCTCAAGGCCGCGCTCGCCGACTACACCGGTCCGGTATTGTTCGTGTCGCGTTCCGACTCGACCCTGCGCGGCCACTATCCGGTCGAGACCGACGTGATGAACGCCGTGCTCGGGCCGTTCGACGCGACGCTGCTCACGCCCGCGTTTTTCGAGGGCGGACGCGTGACGCGCGACAGCACGCACTATCTGATCGTCGACGGCACGCCGGTGCCTACCCACGAGACCGAGTTCGCGCGCGACTCGGTGTTCGGCTACACGACCGCGTTCCTGCCCGACTACGTCGCGGAGAAGACCGGCGGGCGCGTCGCGGCTGACGATGTGGCGCGCCTCACGCTTGCCGACCTGCGCGCTGGCCGTACCGGCGCCTGGCTCGCTTCGCTCGCGCACAACGCCGTCGGCGCGGTCGACGGCGACACGCCGGACGACTACCGCGTCTTCGCCGACGCCGTGCTGAACGCGGCGGCCGGGGGCAAACGGCTCTTGTTCCGCAGTGCGGCTTCGCTCCTGACCGCGCTCGCGAAGCTGCCGCCGCAGCCGGTCGCAGCCGAAGCATTCGCCACGCTGGTGCGCGGCGGCCGGCCCGGCGCCATCATCGTCGGCTCGCACGTCGCCAGGACCACCGCGCAGCTGACCGCGCTGTTGAAGGAACGCGGCGTGATCGGCCTGCCGCTCGACGTCGCGCGCCTGCCGGCGGAACGCGTCGCCGTGGCCGATCAACTCTGTGCAAGCATTGGCCACGCCCACGCGCAGGATCTCACTCCGGTGGTGTTCACCAGCCGCGCCGAATTGCAGTTCGCCAGCACGGCCGAGCGCCTGGCGTTCGGCGAAGCGGTTTCCGTAACGCTGATGGACGTGGTGAAGCGGCTGCCGGCAACGCTCGGCTTCCTCGTCAGCAAGGGCGGCATCACCTCCAACGACGTGTTGTCGACCGGGCTCGAACTGACCGCTTCGCGCGTGCTGGGGCAGATCCTGCCCGGCGTCACGGTGGTGCAGACGCCGTCCGGCCACCGCTTGCCGCAATTGCCCGTCGTCATCTTTCCCGGCAATGTAGGCGGCGACGGCGCGCTGGCCGAAGCCTACCGGCGGCTCGCGCCCTCGCGCGCGCCGACAAGCCCGGCTACACTCGCAGCCTGAACGTACACGCCGTCTTTCATGCTCAGTCCCACCTTCCTGTCCCAGCTACGCAAACTGTTGCCCGACCATTGCGTGCTCTACGCGCGCGAGGACCTCGTGCCGTTCGAGAGCGACGGCCTGTCGGCGTATCGCAACACGCCCGACGTGGTGGTGCTGCCGGAGAACGAGGCGCAGGTAGCGGCGGTCCTGCGGCTGTGCCATGCAAACAGGGTGGCGGTGGTGGCGCGCGGCGCCGGCACCGGGCTGGCCGCCGGCGCGCTGCCGGTCGACGGCGCGGTGCTGCTGGTGCTGGCCAAGCTCAACCGCATCAAGGCCATCGACCCGCTCGCGCGCACCGCGGTGGTGGAGCCGGGCGTGCGCAATCTGGCGATTTCCGAAGCCGCCGCACCGCACCATCTTTATTACGCGCCCGACCCGTCGTCGCAGATCGCCTGCTCGATCGGCGGCAATGTGGCGGAAAACTCCGGCGGCGTGCACTGCCTGAAGTACGGGCTGACCGTGCACAACATCCTCAAATTGCGCGCCTGGACCATAGACGGCCAGCTGCTGGAAATCGGCAGCGATGCGCTCGATTCACCTGGCTATGACCTCCTGGCGCTCATGACTGGCTCGGAAGGCATGCTGGCGGTGATCACCGAAGTCACGGTCAAGCTCTTGCCGCGCCCCGAGCGCGCGCAGGTGGTGTTGGCGGCGTTCGGCGACGTGGCGCAGGCCGGTGCCGCGGTCGGCAATATCATCGCCGCCGGCGTGATTCCCGCGGGCCTCGAAATGATGGACTGCCTCGCGATCCAGGCCGCCGAGGCCTTCGTCCACGCCGGCTATCCGCTCGATTGCGAGGCGCTGCTGCTGTGCGAGGTCGACGGCGTCAACGAGGAAGTGTCGGACGACATCCTCACCGTGCACGACGTGCTCGCGGCCTCCGGCGCGACCGAGATCCACACCGCCGAGAGCGAGGAGCAGCGGCTGAAATTCTGGGCCGGGCGCAAGGCGGCGTTCCCCGCGGTCGGCCGGCTCGCACCCGACTACTACTGCATGGACGGCACCATCCCGCGCGCCCAGTTGCCGCACGTGCTGAAACGCATCGGCGAGATGAGCGCGGAATACGGTCTCGCCGTGGCCAACGTGTTCCATGCCGGCGACGGCAACCTGCATCCGCTGATCCTGTTCGACGCCAACATGCCGGGCGAGCTCGAAAAAGCCGAAACCTTCGGCGGCAAAATTCTCGAACTGTGCGTCGAGGCCGGCGGCACCATCACCGGCGAGCACGGCGTCGGCCTGGAGAAGATCCGGCAGATGTGCACGCAGTTCGCGCCCCCGGAACTCGCGCGCTTCCACGACGTGAAGGCCGCGTTCGACCCCGATACCCTGCTCAACCCCGGCAAGGCCGTTCCCGAGCTGCACCGCTGCGCCGAGTGGGGCGCGATGCACGTCCACGGCGGGCAACTGGCACATCCGGAACTGCCGAGGTTCTGATGTTGACCGAATTCGTCGACCGTATTCGCTCGGCCCATGCGGCGAATACGCCGCTCGTCATCCAGGGCGGCGGCAGCAAGGACTTCTATGGCAACGCCCATGAAGGCGAAGTGCTCAACACCCGTGCGCTTACCGGCGTCGTCGACTACCAGCCGAAGGAGCTGGTGCTGACCGCGCAGGCCGGCACCCCGCTCGCCGAGATCGAGGCGCTGCTCGCCGAACACGAGCAGATGCTGGCGTTCGAGCCGCCGCACTTTGGCGGCAACCAATTCCCGCTTGCGGGCGAGGGGGCAAACGATGCGCTGCGTGCGCCCAAAGCGACGGCTTCGCCCCCTCTCCCCAACCCTCTCCCGCAAGCGGGCGAGGGAGCAAACGATGCACTGCGTGCGCCCAAAGCGATTAATGCCACGCTCGGCGGCTGCATCGCCGCCGGCCTCTCGGGTCCGCGCCGGCCCTACGCCGGCGCGGCACGCGACTTCGTGCTCGGCGTGCGCATCATCGACGGCACCGGCCAGCCGCTGCGCTTCGGCGGTCAGGTGATCAAGAACGTCGCCGGCTACGACGTGTCGCGCCTGATGGTCGGTGCGCTCGGCACGCTCGGCCTCATCACCGAAGTCTCGCTCAAGGTATTGCCGCAACCGGCGCGGGAAACCACCCTGCAATTCGAACTCGACGAAGCCGCCGCGATCGAAAAAATGAACCAGTGGGCGGGGCAGCCGCTGCCGCTGTCGGCGACCAGCTGGCACGCGGGTCTGCTGACCGTGCGGCTGTCTGGCGCGGCCTCCGCGGTGCATGCCGCGCAGGTCCGGCTCGGCGGCGAACCGCTGCACGACGCCAGCGCGTTCTGGCAGCGCCTGCGCGACCAGACCACGCCCTTCTTCGACAAGCGCCCGCTGCACCCTGAAGGGCATAAATGGCGGTTGGCGGTGAAGCCCACCACGCCGCCGCTGAAACTCGGCGACGCGCTGTGGATCGAGTGGGGCGGCGCGGTGCGCTGGCTGGCGTCCGACCTGCCCGCCGCGATGCTGCGCGAGGCCGCCGGGCAAGCGGGCGGCCATGCCACCCTGTTTCGCGGCAAAGCACCGGCCGACGGCGCCTTCGCCCCGCTCGCCCCGGCGCTGGCGACGCTGCACCGCGCCCTGAAACAGCGCTTCGATCCGCGCGGCATTCTCAACCGCGGCCGGCTCTACCCCGACTTCTGACATGCAGACCCGGATCGCCGACGCCTACCGCAATACGCCTGACGGCGACGCCGCCGAGCGCATCCTGCGCAGCTGCGTACATTGCGGATTCTGTCTCGCCACCTGCCCCACCTACCAGGTGCTCGGCAACGAGCTCGACTCGCCGCGCGGCCGCATCTACCTGATCAAACAGGTGCTCGAAGGCGCGACGCCGACCGCGAAGACCCGCTTGCATCTCGACCGCTGCCTGACCTGCCGCAACTGCGAAACCACCTGCCCGTCGGGCGTCGAATACGGCAAGCTGCTCGACATCGGGCGCCACATCGTCGAGGAAAAAGTCGGCCGCAGCCCCATCGAAAGCGCGACGCGCAGCGTGCTGAAGACCGGTCTCGGTTCGCCCAGGCTGTTCAAGAGCGCGCTGAAACTTGGCCAGGGCCTGCGCCGGCTGCTACCCGCTTCGCTCCAGGCACGCATCCCCGCCACCGACTCCGCCGGTGACCGGCCAGCGCCGCGCCACCCCCGCCGCATGCTGGTCCTCGAAGGCTGCGTGCAGCCCGGCCTCAAGCCCAACATCAACGCCGCCGCCGCGCGCGTGCTCGACCGGCTGGGTATTTCCCTCATTGCCGCGGACGAGGCCGGCTGCTGCGGCGCGCTGGCGCATCATCTGAACGACCGCGACGATGGCCTGAATGCCGCACGCCGCAACGTCGACGCCTGGATTCCGCATCTCGACGCCGGGGTGGAAGCCATCGTGATGACCGCCTCCGGCTGCGGGGCGATGGTCAAGGACTACGGCTGGCTGCTGCGGCATGACGCCGCGTATGCGGAAAAGGCCGCTCGCATCTCCGCCGCGACGAAGGACATTTCGGAAATCCTCGTCGCCGAGCGCGACGCACTGAAACCACTCACCGCTCACCGCTCACCCCTCACGCAGAAAATCGCCTACCACCCCCCCTGCACCCTGCAGCATGGGCAGAAGCTCAGCGGCGGCGTCGAAGCCTTACTCACCGATGCCGGCTTCGAGCTCACTCAGGTGGCGGAACCGCACCTGTGCTGCGGCTCGGCCGGCACCTATTCGATCCTGCAACCGGAAATTTCCGGTCAGCTGAAGGCGCGCAAGCTCGGCCACCTCACGGCCGGCGCGCCCGAACGCATCGTTACCGCCAACATCGGCTGCCTCGCCCATTTGCAGTCGGGCACTTCGCTGCCGGTGCTGCACTGGGTGGAACTGCTCGACGAAGCGCTCGGCCAGACCGGAGAGCCTGCGGGAAACTGAACCTGGAAACGGCGGCAATATGCCCGCCGCCAGGCTGCGGGGCGGCATCGCTGCGCGGCATCACGGCGTCGTCTCCCAGGAGATGAAGGCCCAGCGGAAGGGTGCGCCGCCGCGCCGCGCCCGCTCGGGGTCGGCGTCGTACCACTGCCGCAGCCGTGCCCGTCCGGCGGCGTCGATCTCGCCGAGGGGAAAGGCCGCCTTGCGGGCGAACGCTTCAAAATCTTCCGCGCCGGCCAGGCGGTTGGCGTTCTCGATGTAGTCGAGGCGCGGGTAGCGGCCCATGCGGTACAGGATGTTCACGATGTAGATGTAGTCGGGCAGCGCCGGCCGGGTGCGGCCCAGCAGTTCGGCGACTTCGGCGTCGACGAAGCGACCGCCGACCAGGCTGGTCAGGTAGACGCGCTTGTTTGCCTTGGCGTCGAGCCTGGCCAGCGCATCGGCCATGTCCATCACCGTGGTGGAGCGCGAGGCGGTGACGATGTCGCAGGCCGGCACGTCGGTCCAGTCGTCGTCCCAGGCGCGGCGGAGCGGCGCGACATGGTCCAGGCCGAGCGCGGCGGCGTTGCGCGTCATTACATCGAGCATGCCCTGGCTGTAGTCGAGGCCGTACACCTTTTGCAGGCGCGGCGCCAGGGCGAGCGCGATGGCGCCGGTGCCGCAGCCGACGTCGAGCAGGGTGGCGCAGCCGGACAGATCCATGCGTCCGATGAAATCGTCCACATAGCGGCTTTCGCCGCTCATCCTGCCCATCGTTTCGGCGCGGGCGTCCCATTCTTCCGGCGGCTTTTCGCGGCCGCCGGCGGCGGCCATGTGCGCACGGTAGAGCTGGCCGAAGTCGATGTCGGCATGAGTCATGGCGTGTTCTCCTGAGTCGGGGCGGTGGTCTTGCAGGGCCGCAGCGCGCGGCCCCAGGCGTAGCTGCGCACGCGGTCGGGGGCGTGGGCGAAGAAGGCGGACAGCAGGATGACCAGCACGAAGGCTTCCGCCCGCCAGGCCGGACAGGCCAGCGCCAGCGCCAGCAGCGCGAGCTTGGCGATCACGGCCTGGCCCTTGAGCTTGAGGAGCCAGCTGGCGTCGGTCCAGAAGTAGAGCGCGGTCAGCAGGGCGCCGCTGGCGATCGTCAGATAGCCGTAGGCGAGCCAGCGCGCCTCGGGCAGGCCGAACAGGAAGCCGCCCGCCAGACCCGCAATGCCGACCAGGTGCAGGCCGCGCAGGGCGATGTTGAGCCAGCGCTGGCCGGGCAGGAAACGCGGCGGCGGCGGCAGCCAGCGGGGTCTGAGGGTCATGGCAGGTCCTTGTCGTAGATGAGCGAAACCCATGGCCAGCGGGTCAGGGCGGCGTCGAGGAGTTCGGGGCGCACCACGACAACGGCCAGGCGGTAGCGGCGCGCTTCGACGGCGGCGAAGCCGTGGCTGAATCCGCCCTGGCCGCGAAATTCCAGCGGACCCAGTTCGTCGACGAGCAGCAGGTCGCAGTGCCCGACATTTTGCAGCACGGCGTCGCCCCAGGCGAGCGCGGCCGCGTCGAAGCGCCAGCCCAGACCGGCGGTGCCGCTTTCGTGCGGCGGCGGCCGCACCGCCAGGCGGCGGCGTTCGCCGCTCGCCGCGGCCATCGCGTCGATGGCGAATTTGACGCCCTCCGCGTAGACCGGCGGCGACAGTACGCCGGCAGTTTGAAGCCCGATGCGGCCGGCGGCCTCGCGCACGGCGAGACACCAGCGGGTCTTGCCCGCACCCCGCCCACCGCTGAGCAGGAGCAGACGCGGTGCGGCCGCGCGGCGCAGGGATTCGGCCAGCGCCGACGGCGGCGGCGCCGCGCAAGGTATCACGCCGGCGCCAGCTGCGGCAGGCTGCGCGCCACGTCAGCCGGGTCGGCGCCGTAGAGGTCGGCCAGCGCATCCGCCGTCGCCAGCGCGCGCGGCCCCTGCCCGACGATGCGGCCGGCCTTGAGCAGGGCGATGCGGTCGGCGACGCGCAGCGCGTGTTCGGGCTGATGGGTCGACATCAGGATCGACAGCCCTTGCCGCTTGAGCGCGTCGATCTCTTTCAACACCCGCAACTGGTTGCCGAAATCGAGGCTGGCGGTCGGCTCGTCGAGGATCAGGATGCGCGCCTCCTGCGCCAGCGCGCGGGCGATCAGCGCCAGCTGGCGCTCGCCGCCGGAGATTTCCGTGTAGACGCGCTCGGCGAGGTGGCCGACGCCGAGGCGCGCCAGGCAGTCGCGTGCGACACCGCGGTCGTGCGCCGAGGGGGTTGAGAAACGCGCCAGCCGCGCGGTGCGGCCCATCAACACCACCTCCTCGACGCTGAAGGCGAACAGGCCGGCATGCGACTGCGGCACGTAGGCGAGCCGGGTCGCCAGCGCCTGGCGCGACCAGTCGGCCAGCGCGCGGTCGGCCACCCGTACCGTGCCGGCCAGAGGCGGCAGGATGCCGAGCAGGGTGCGGAACAGGGTGGTCTTGCCGCCGCCGTTGGGGCCCAGCAGACACAGCACTTCGCCCGCGCCGAGGGCGAGGTCGATGTCCGCCCCGACCGCGCGATGGCGATAGCCCATGGCGAGCCCGTGGGCTTCGAGAACGTTCATGCCCCGCCCCGCCCGCTGCGCGCCAGCAGCCAGAGGAATACGGGCGCGCCGACCAGCGCGGTGAGGATGCCGAGCGGCAGTTCGATCGCGGCCGCGGAACGCGCCAGCGTGTCGGCGGCGACGAGAAAACCGCCGCCGAGCAGGAGCGCCGCCGGCAACAGCCGGGAAAACTCCGGTCCCACCAGCAGGCGCGCGGCGTGCGGCACCACCAGGCCGATCCAGCCGACGATGCCGGTGATCGAGACCGCCGCCGCCGTCATCAGCGTCGCCGAGACAATGAGGATGCCGCGCAGGCGCGCGACGTTCACCCCGAGCGCGGCGGCTTCCTCGTCGGACAGCGACAGCAGGTTGACGCGCCAGCGCAGCAGCAGCATCGGCAGCAGCCCGGCGCCGATCAGCGGCGCGGCCAGCCAGAGGTCTGCGGGCGCGACGGCGTTGAGCCCGCCGAGCAGCCAGAAGGTGATCGACGGCAGTTGTACGCTGGGGTCGGCCAGCACCTTGACCAGCGAAATGCCGGCGGAAAACAGCGTGCCGACCGCCACGCCCGCCAGCACCAGCACCAGCACCGGGTCGTGGCGCCGCACCCGGCCGGCGACGAACACCACCGCGGCCACCGCCAGCAGGCCGCCGACGAAGGCGATGGCCTGCACCGCCGCCAGCGGCAGGCCGAAGTAGATGGCCAGCGCCGCGCCCAGCCCGGCGCCGGCGGATACGCCGAGGATGTCGGGCGAGACGAGCGGATTGCGGAACATGCCTTGGTACGCCGCGCCGGCGGCGGCGAGCGCCGCGCCGACCAGGAAGCCGGCGCCGATGCGCGGCAGGCGCAACTGCCAGACCACCGTCGCCGCATCGTTTACGGCCGACGGCCCGGCCCACAGCGCGGCCAGCGTCTCCGCCGGCGACAGCGGGTAGGGGCCGAACGCGAACGCGGCCAGCAGCGCCGCGAACACCGGTGCCGACAGGGCGGCGACGCGCAGCGCGGCGCTGTGTCCGGCGAGGATCACGCCAGCCCCGGCAGCCGCGTCAGTTCTTCGCGCGTCGGCACGTGGCCGTAGAACAGGGCGTGGAAGTCGCGCGCGCGCTCGATCCAGTCGCTGGATGGGGCCGCATCGTGCAGACGCGACGCCAGCCAGCGCACCCCGATCAGGCGGTTGATGCCGGGCGGGCCGTCGAGCCAGCCGAAGGGCAGGCTGGGCGCGAGAAACAGCCGGCCGTCGCGCACCGCGGGCAGGCGCCGCCAGACAGCGTCCTGCCGCGCCAGGGCGTGGAACTCAGGATACTGGGTGACGATCGCGTCGGGCGACCAGGCGAGCAGTTGCTCGCGCGACACCCGTGCCAGTCCGCCGCCCGGTTCGCGGGCGACGTTGACGGCACACGCGGCTTCGATGCACTCGCCGTTGACCGAGCCGGGCAGCGGCGTTTCCAGTCCGTCGGCGGCGCGCGCCAGATAGACGCGCGGCGGGCGGGCGGCGCCCGGGCCGCAGGCGAGCAGCGTCGTGTCGGCATACCGTGCCAGCTGTTCGCCGCGCGCCATCACCCCGAGCAGTCGCCCGGTTTCGCGCAGTTGACGGGCGCTGTCGGCGAGCCGTCCATCGACCAGCACGTAGGGAATGCCGGTCTGCCGCCACACGCGTTCGGCGGTGGAAAGATAGGCCGCATCCACCGTGCCGGCGTCGACGATGAGATCGGGTTTCAGCGCAACGAGTTTTTCCAGCGGCAGTGTGCTGCCGCGCCCCGCCAGACGACCCAGCATGGGCAGGCCGCGCGCGGCGGGCGCGAGCAGACCGCGCGCCGCGGCGGAAAGCGGCCACGGCCAGCCCAGCAGCGCGTCCGGCGCCAGCGCATGGACCAGGACGGCGGCCGGCGCGCCGGCCGCGAATACGCGCCGCACCCGCTCCGGCGCGGGCGGCACGCCGAAGACATGCAGGGTGGCGGGCGCCGTGGCCAGCGCGGCCGTCCACGGTGCGGCCGCCAGGCCCGCCAGCGCAAGAAGGCAGTCGCGGCGCTTCATGCCGTCCCGCCTTGCGCGCCGTCCGTGGCAGGGGGCGCGCCGAAGCAGGCCGCGTACTCGTCGCAACGGGTGCAATGGGGCGGCATCAGGCCGGGCCGGCCCAGTTGTTCTCCCAGCGCCAGAAACAGGAAGCGCTTCCATTTCAGGTCGGCGGTATTCTGCTGCGCCAGGGCGGGGAAACACAGCTGCATCAGACGGCTCACCTCGGCGCGGCCGGACAGGCCCAGGTCCTGCCACAGGTGGCGGCTGCCGAAACTGGCGGCGGCCAGCGCATGGGCCAGCCAGCGGGCGGGGCGCTCGGCCAGACCGGGCGCCCGCTGCGCCAGCAGCAGTTCGGTCAGCGGCGCGAACAGGGCGGGCGCCTGGCTCGCGCACAAGGCGTAGGCGGTCGTCTCCCATTCGCGTTCGGGCTCGGCGCCCGCAAGGCAGGCGGCGGCGAGGGCGCGGAATTCGTGGCGGTCGAATCCCAGGGTGGCGGCGAACAGGGAAAGCTCGCCGCTCAGCGCATTGCGCAGCACCCCGGCGACGGCGGCGCGCGCCAGCGGCGGCAGGCCGTCGCGCCGGAGGATCGTCCGCAGCACGCCGGCAGCGATGTGTGTCGGGCTTGCGATCGCGGCGTCCGCCGCGTCCGGGGCGGCGTCTGCGCCGGCTCCCGGGTCCAGTGCGATCGCCAGCGGCGCGCGGCCGCGCGGATCGAGCGGCGCCGCGTCCGCGCCGAGGCAGGCACCCACCAGCACTTCCGGTTCGAGGATGGGCAGCAAGGCGTGCAGCGGCTGGGCACAGCAGGCGATATCGTGGGCGCCGTCGCGCAACCACGCGGCGGCATTCGCCACCCGGCGGCAACGGACGCCGTCGAGGCTCGCCTCGCCGTCCTTCGCCGCAGCGGCGAAGGACAGGCCGCCCCGGGTGGCCGGCGCCGATTCTGCGGCCAGTAGAACCGTGTAGCCGGCCTCGACCAGCCGCAGCGCCACTGCGGAGGCGACGGCGTCGGCGCCGCACACGATGGCGCAAGGCCGCAGTGTCTGCATCAGAACCGATAGCCCAAGTTGGCGAACCACATGCGGCCGGCGGCAGGGAAACCGTAGTCGAGCTCGTAGTTCTTGTCGGTTGCGTTGTTCACCCCCAGCTCGGCGGACAAGGTCTTCATGGGCCGCCAGACCGCCTTCAGGTTGAGGATGGTGAAGCCGTCGATCTTCACCGTATCGCTGGCCCAGCGGCCGCCGTCCCGCTCGGCAAGGGCGATCAGATCCACGGCTTCCAGCGGCCGCCAGAGGGCATGGAGAATGACCTTGGTTTCCGGAATGCCGGTCAGTTTCACGGCGGGGTTGCTGACGTTTTCGATGTCCATCCAGGTGACGTTGCCACCGACCTCCCACTGGCTCCCGATGGGTGTCTTCAGACCCAGTTCGATCCCCTTCATGCGCGCTTCACCGACGTTTTGCATCTGGCACTGGTTGCTCGGCCCGCAGTTCTGCGCCGGGTTGGGGCGGACTTCCTGAATCTTGTCGTCGACGTCGTTGTAGAACAGCGCGGCCTCCGCCGTGGCGCCACCCCAGGGCGCGCCCTGCCAGCCGAGTTCGTAGTTCACCGCCTGCTCGGCTTGAAGATCGGGGTTCGGAATGAAGTTGCCCAGGCGCGCCGAGTAGCGATCCTTGAGACTGGGCAGCCGGGTTTTTTGCGCCACGGTGGCATACAGACGGGAAGCCGGCGAGAGGTCGTGGAACAGGCCGATCTGCGGGTCGTTGGCGGTCTGCTTGTCGGGTAGAGCGTAGGGCGTGGGGTCGGACTTGAACACCTTGTCCGGCACCAGCTGGTGGTGCGCGAAGCCGAGCGTGAGCATGGTCTTGTCGCCGAGCGCGATGACGTCCTCCACCGCCAGCGATTTCAGAGCGTCGCGCATGTCGGCGTGCAGGGTTCCGTTGGCGTCGGTTTCTTCGTGATGGTCGTTCTTGTAGTGCGCGACGAAACGCAGCGTGTGGCCGGCGAGGCGGCGCGACTCCAGTTCGATCGAGCCGCCCCAGGTCTTGTCCGCATAGATGCTGCGGCCGGTGCCGACGAAGGCGATGCCGCCGCCGGATGCGGTCTTGAGGGTGGTGTAGGTGGCGTCGGTGTAGCTGTTCACTTCGTTGCCGAACTCGTCCATGTACAGGCGCAGCTTGAGGGTCTCGTGCGCGGACAGCCCGGTGCGCGAGACGAAATAGAGGCTTTCCTTGTCCCAATACGGCCATTGCCAGTAGCGGCGGGGCGGCACGGTGGAAGGCGGCTGGCCCTTCTCGCCGTTCTGCTTGATGTAAGTGAGCGCATACTCGTCGTTTCCACCCGGCGTGATGCCGAGCTTGAGGGAAAGCTTGTCATCCTTGTAATAAGAATTGTCGCGCCGGCCGCCGTCCTCGAACGGCGTGGACGTGAAATCGTTGGACAGGCGGAAGCCGTCCGCTTCGCGATAGGCCGCCCCGGCCTGCAGATACCAGGTGCCCTGATTGGTGCCGATATTGGCTTCGGCGTGGCGGCTGTTTTCCTCGCCGAAGCCGACGCTGACATCGCCCTCGAACGCCTTGACCGGCTTGCGCGAGATCAGGTTGATCGCGCCGCCCAGGGTGTTGGGGCCGTAGGAGACCGAACTGAAACCCTTGGCGACCTGGATCGCGGCGAGGTCGGCGGTGCTGAAGCGGCCGAAGTCGACGTAGCCGTCATAAGGCACATAGACCGGAATGCCGTCGATGAACAGCGGCACCTGCCGGGAATCGTAGCCGCGCACGTGGACGGTGCGTTCGTTGCGCAAATTCGTCGATACCGTCACCCCGGACAGCAGGTTGACGGCGTCGCCCACGGTTTCGCGGTTATAGGTCTGAATCGCATCGCGAGTCACCACCGAAGACACCTGCTCCGGGGCGATCTCGCCAAGCTGGTGAGCGGGCGCGGTCACGAGGATGGTGCCCAGATCGAAAATAGGGTCGGCGGCAAGGGCTGCGCCGGGCGCGAACAGGCTGGCGATCGTTGCGGCAAGAAGCGGGGAACGGCGGAGGGGCATGGACGACTCCTGGGTGAATCAGTGAAAACGGGGACAAAAGGCGCTGCCACCCAGCCGGACGGCGGCTTGGCGGTCGGGCGCAATCGGCGTATGCAGGGTGATCCGCTCGGCGGAGCGGCCGAAAAAGTGGTAGCCGGAACCGCCCTCGGCCAGGCAGTCGAGCAGCGCATCCGCGTCGGTGACGCGGACGCCGCCCAGCACCCGCGCCCCGCGCCGGACGAAGGGCGCCGGCCACAAGGGCACACTGGGCCCGATCAGCGCGATGGCGGCGCCGGGGCGCGCCAGCGCGAGCAGGTCTTCGAGGCTGTCGTGGATCAGGGTGGTGCCGGTGACCACCAGGGCATCGGCACGGGGAATCACCTCGGCTGCGCGGGACGCCGGTGCGTAGAACGGCATTTCCTCAGGCTTCAGCACAACGGGATCCCGCTCCACAACGGTGAACGGCTGTCCGCTGCCCATGAATGCGCGCAGATAGGGCGCAAAGCCCCCCACCAGCACCACCTGCTGATGGGGTTCGATCGCCAGTGCCGTCAGCGCGTCTCCCGTGTCGGACTGCGTCCCCGCGGGGATGCCCTGCGCGCGCAGGACGGATTCGACCAGCGCGTTCAGCGTGGCGATGGCCAGTGCGCGCCGCAGGGGTCCGCCGCGCTCCAGGTCCAGCAAGACCTGCGCTACGGGCCGGCCGCGCAATTTGCCGGGCGCCGGCATGGCCTGGGCCGAACTCGGGCAGCACACCGCCTGCGGAATGTCCTGCAGCGGCGTGGCGCAGAGGCCACCCGCTCCGTTGTCGAGCTTCACCCCGACGAAAAACAGGCCCAGCACCGCGCGTTCGATGGTCAATCCGTCCAGGGCCGGACCGAGTCGTGCGGCCACGTCGTCGCGTATGTGCTTCAGCAGCTCAGCCATGGTGCCCTCCCGGTGAGGCCAGGCCGCGTTCAGCGTCGCGGCCGAACCACGCAGATGCCGTCCGTCCGGGTGCGTCGATCCCTGCGCGGGGGCCTGTCCGATATGTATGCCCATGCATAACGAAACTCCAAAAAATTCGGGCCTGCTCGCCCGTATGTCGAAACCGTGGCCGGTGATCCGCCTCGTTATGCACGGCAATATATCACGATCGACATGTCGTCGATCAAGACGGCTTCATGCGTGCGCCCTGAATTCCTCGCCACAGCGGCACAGAGAAATCCGAAATCAGGGGTTTGCCAACCCCGATCTCCATGCCCCCATCGGGCGAATGGCGGCAGGCATCCAGGGCCTGTGTTTTTACTCTGCCGTGGTTCAACCCTCTTTTACAGGTTCATGCCTCGGGCGTTGTCGCCTCCGGCTTCGCCAGATAGCGTTCGAAGGCCTTGAATTCCCGCGCCACGGCGCGCGTGGCCTTGATCTCCATCTCCTGATAGGCGGCCAGCACCTCGCGTCCCAACTCCGTGAGCTGGGCGCCGCCGCCGTGGGTGCCGCCCGCGCTGCTGTCCACCAGCGGCGTGATGAAACACCTGTTCATCGTATCGACCAGATTCCAGGCGCGGCGGTAGGACATGCCGTTGGCCCGCGCCGCCGCCGAAATCGAGCCGTGGCGCGCGATCGCCTCCAGCAGCGCGGCCTTGCCCGGGCCGATGGCGATGCTCGCTCCGAGCAACACCCGCAAACGCGGACGGGCGGGGAGGGGGACACGGGGAGTCGTTTTTCGCTTCATCGCAGCAGCCTGTCGGGAATATCTGGTCTGCGGCAAGTTTACTTGCTCACGCCGGCCTGACGCGATGGCGCTCGACCGCGCTCGCCCACCGTGAATCGGCGGCGCCCTCGCCGGCAGCGTGGCGGCCTTCCCCGTCGCGCTGCGGCGGGTCATCAAGCCGCGGTCGCCAGCGGCATCCCGGTAAAATGCCGGGCGGAACTTCAGGACGGGGGGCTTGCCGTATCTTGAGAGAATTTCGGGAGACCCGCATGATTTTCAAACAACTGTTCGAACCCATTTCCAGCACTTACACCTACCTCCTGGCTTGCGAGGAAACCGGCCAGGCGCTGCTGATCGATCCCGTTCTGCCGGTCTGGGAACGCGACCTGGCCACGGTCAACGCGCTTGGGCTGAAGCTCGCGTTCACGCTGGAGACGCACCTCCACGCCGACCACATCACCTCGGCCAACAAGCTCAAGGCCATCGCCGGCAGCCGCATCGCCGGTCCCGCGCTCGATGCGCTGCCGTGCACCGACGTCG
>Ga0209916_1000683_pt1 | contig 45787 bp, 46 predicted proteins | sample ThiBio_1000_plan_FD_183956 | JGI IMG/M metagenome (GOLD analysis project Ga0209916, IMG submission 183956) | Wastewater bioreactor microbial communities from Cape Town, South Africa - Thiocy_solids_2 (SPAdes) | ecosystem: Engineered > Bioreactor > Thiocyanate-remediating > Anaerobic-Aerobic ... | reverse complement strand
TTGGGTCCCTATGGGGGACCAAAAGTCGACAGCGCGATCCCGGCCTCTCGGTCCCGGCCCGGAGAAGCCTCAGGGGGCCTTCCGGGGCCGGAGAGTGTGACGTTCCCGGCATCTTCGTCACGGATCCGGCCGAGGTGTGGAGGCTCCCGGACCGGATCGTCACGTAAGTCCGACTTCCTCACGTCCCTGTGCCGCCTTTTTCACGGAAGCCTCACGTCCTGGGCTCCTCATGGGGGTCACAGCCTGCCAGGACCCCCATGAGGAGCCCAGGACCCCACTCGGACGGCCGCCGACCCCCTAACCCGCCTCCCCCACGAACGCCACCGCGTCGATCTCGACCGCCGCGCCACCCATCAGCCCTGCCACCTGCACCGCGGTGCTCACCGGCAAGGCGTCGGCGAACAATCTGGACCGGACCTCCACCAGCTGCGCCCAGTCGTCGAAGCTGGTCACGTAGGTGGTCACGCTGACGATGTCGTCGAGGGTCGCGCCGTGCGCTTCGAGGGCTTCGGCGAGCCGGCCGAAGGCTCGCTCGGCCTGGACGCCGAGCGGATCCTCGGCGCCGGTGCCGTCGGGGTCCGCGCCGAGCTGGCCGGCGACGTGGAGCCAGCGGCCGGGCCCGGCGACCGCGGCCGACTCGCTGTAGCTGCCATGGGTTGACTGAATTCGCTTGATGCTCACGTTCCGATCCTCCGTTTCTGGCCGGTCCATAGTTGTTCGCGCAGGAGGAACTTCTGGATCTTTCCCGTCGCGGTCTTCGGCAGCTCCTCGACGACGGTCACCTCGCGCGGTGCCTTGAAGGGGGCGATCAGGTTGCGCACGTGGGCGATCACCGCGGCCGGGTCGATCTCGACGCCCGGTTCGGCGGTGACGAAGGCCACCGGCCGCTCGCCCCAGCGGTCGTCGGGCGCGCCGACCACGGCGACCTCGAGGACGCCGGGGCAGCCGGCGATCGCCTGCTCGACCTCGACCGAGGCGATGTTCTCGCCGCCGGAGATGATCACGTCCTTGCTGCGGTCGCGCAGCTCGACATAACCGTCGGGGTGCATGACGCCGACGTCGCCGGTCTTGAACCAGCCGTCGACCTGGGCGGCGCGGGTCGCCTCGGGATCGTCGAAGTACCCGAGCATCACGTCGTTGCCGCGCAGCACCAGTTCGCCGGTGGTCTCGCCGTCGGCCGGGACGTCGTGGCCGCCCCCGTCGATGACCCGCGGCCGCTGCGCGATCACGTTGCCGACGCCCTGGCGGGCCTTCAGCCGTGCCCGCGCGGCGGCGTCGAGCGCGTCCCACTCGGGGTGCCACTCGCAGAGCATCACCGGCCCGAACGACTCGGTCAGCCCGTAGGCGTGGGTGATGTCGACGCGCAGCTCCGCCAGCCGGGAGAGGAGCGCGGGGGAGGGGGGCGACCCGCCGGTGGTGATCCGGATCGGCCGGGACGGCGGGGCCGCGTCGGGGTGTGCCGCCATCGCGGTCAGCACGGTCGGGGCGGCGGCGGCGTGGCTGACCCCGCGCTCGCGCACGTGGCGCCAGATCTCCGCCGGGTCGACCTTGCGCTGGCAGAGGTGGAGGCTGCCCGCGGCGGTCACGCCCCAGGTCAGGCACCAGCCGTGGCAGTGGAACATCGGTACGATCCAGAGGAAGACGCTGTCGGCCCGGAGCTCGTTGTGGAAGGCCATCGCCAGGGCCTGGAGGTAGGCGCCGCGGTGGTGGTAGACGACCCCCTTCGGCCGGCCCGTGGTGCCGCTCGTGTAGTTGATCGAGAGCGGCGCCGTCTCGGCGACGACCGGCTCCTCCGACGGCGTCGCGGACGCCAGGCCGGCCTCCACCTCGTCCTCGGCCAGCACCGCGGGCCCGCCGCTCGCCGCCGCCGCGACCTCGCCCGCGAGGTCGGCGAGCTCGCGGTCGGCGAGCACGATCCGGGCACCGCTGTGGTCGACGATGTAGGCGAGCTCGGCGACCGAGAGCCGCACGTTCACCGGCACCAGCAGGGCGCCCGCGAGGGGCACCGCGTAGTGGGCGAGCAGCAGCAGCTGGGAGTTGGAGCCGACGGCGGCCACCCGGTCCCCGGGCTCGACCCCCCGGCTCCGCAAGAGCCCCGCGAGGCGCCGCGCCCGGTCCCACAGCTCGCCGTAGGTCCACTGGTCGTCGCCGTCGACCACCGCGGGCCGGTCGCGGTGGACCACCGCGGAGCGGCGCAGGAAGGCGACGGGCGTGAGTGGCTCGAAGCACACCGAGCCGCCGTTCGGGCCGGTCGCATCGAAGCCGAAATCGTGTCTCTCCATGGCCGGGGAGACTAGCGTCCAAATTCTCATTTGACTAGCTAGCGCTCGCTAGCTATTCTGCCCGCGCATGGGTGCTCGGGAATCCTTCGTACGGGTGATGGCGCAGTTGGCCGGCGGGGCGGTGATCGTCACCGCCAAGGACGCCGACGGCGCCCCGCGCGGACTCACCACCACCGCCGTCTGCAGCGTCTCGGCGGAGCCGCCGCTGCTGCTCGCGTGTGTTGCCCGCTCGAGCCGTACCGTCCCGGCGCTGACCGCGGGCGGCGCCTTCGCGGTGAACGTGCTCGGCAGCTCACACCTTGATGTGTGTCGCACCTTCGCCTCGAAGGCGGAGGACAAGTTCGCCGGGGTCGAGTGGCGCGAAGGTGTGCTCGGCCAGCCGCTCCTCGACGACGCCGCGATCGCCTGGGCGGAGTGTGAGGTCGAGCAGATCGTCGAGGCCGGCGACCACCTGATCTTCATCGGCGCCTTCCGCCACGGCGAGGTGGCCTCTGCCGCCGCCGACCCGATCGTCCACTACCAGCGCAGCTTCGGCCGCTGGAACGAAATCGAGGAGTGAGAGTTGCCCTTCGTCAACTTGCGCATCAACGAGGAGCTCCTGACCCCGGAGAAGGAGAAGGAACTCCTCTCGACCCTGACCGAGGCGGTCGTCTCGGTCTACGGCGACGACTTCCGGCGACACACCTGGGCGGTGGTCGAGCCGGTGTCACCTGAGCGGTGGTCGGTTGCCGGCCGGTCGCTCACCTCTTGGGAAGAGGGTTCATGAAGAGGCGGGGCTGGGTTAGGCAAGCGGCTCGCTTGCTGGTTCAACAAGGAGGATCGATGGAGTTGAGAAGAGGTTCACGGGGGAGCGTGGCGGTCTGCTTCGCGGCCCTGCTGCTCGTGGTCGGCCTGGTCGTGTCCGGTTGCGGCGGAAGCTCGTCGTCGGGTGACTCGACCGGTGGCGGTGAAGGCGGCGGCGGTGAAATCACCTTCGGGGTGCTGACCGCGCTGTCAGGTTCGGCGGCCACCTACGGGGCGGCCGAAAAAGTCAGCTCGCAGATCGCGATGGAAGAAATCAACGCGAAGGGCGGCATCAAGGTCGGTGGCGGCGGCTACAAGGTGAACCTGGCCTACTACGACCAGGCCTACGACCCGACCAAGGCGGCGACCGCGGCGACCAAGGCGATCCAGCAGGATGGCCTCGAATTCGTCTCCAATCTCGGCGGCGGCACCGTGCCCGCGGTTCAGCCGATCACCGAACGCGCGGGCGCACTGTTGTTCTGCATGTGTGCGGGCTCCGAATTCCTCGGCCCCGACCATCCGCTGACGTTCCGTCCGTACTTCGCCGACCCGGATTCGCTCGCTGCCTCACTCGCCTACCTGAAAAAGTCCAACCCGGCGGCGAAGCGGGTCGCGTCGATCTATCCGGACGAAGACGTCGGCCACGAAATGGCCCCCGAATCCGAACAGTTCATCGAAGAAGCCGGCTTCGAAGGGGAAATGGTGTTCGTCCCGCGCGGGGCCTCCGACTACTCGTCGACCCTGACCAAGGTGCTCGGGTCCAATCCGGACGTGATCAATTTCGGTCCCAACGATTCCGGCACCTACCAGACGATCATCAAGCAGGCATCGCAGCTCGGCTACGACGGCCCGTACATCTTCCCCGACACGCTCGAATTCGAGCCGACCAAGGAAGCGGTCCCGAGCGGCGCCCTGGAGGGGTCGCTCGCGAGCCCGTGCAACCTCGGCGCCAACACCGCCGTGGCGAAAGCCTGGGCGACGGCGTACGAAAAGAAGACCGGCGGCGAAGAACCACAGTGGTGGTCGGCGCAGCTGCACGACAACTGGATGCTGCTCGCGGCGGCGATGGAAAAGGCCGACAGCCTCGAACCGGAAGCGGTGGCGAAGGCCCTCAGTGAAGTGTCGATCGAAGGCGCCACCGCCGGCGGCGGAACGGTGAGTTACGGGCAGGAACGGAAATTCGAAATCCCGTACCCCGTCTGCGAAGTCAGCGGCGGGCAACTGAAACAGGTCACCAAAGGTTGATCTGACCGAGGGCGTCCGCCGTCCACGCGGCGGACGCCCTCCCTATCCGCTCATGTTCACTCAAGTACTGGTCAACGGAATCGTCCTCGGCGCCTTCTTCTCGCTGATGGCAGTCGGGTTGACGCTCATCTTCGGCGTCCTGCGCGTGGTGAGCTTCGTCCACGGCGTGCTGTTCATGCTGGGCGCCTACACCACCTGGGTGTTGACGAAGCACGGCGTGCCCTACCTCCCGGCGGTGCTGGGCGCGGGCCTCGCCGTCGGGATGTTCGGCGCCCTGCTCGAGCTCGCGGTGTTCAGGCGCTTCCGCGGGATGCTGGTCGAGGGCGCGGTGGTGGCGATCGCGCTGGCGATCCTGATCCAGAACCTCGCCAACCAGGTGATCCCGCTCTCGCCGCAGTCGGTGTCGACCCCGTTCGAGGGCTCGGCCCACGTCGGCGGCGTCTACGTCGCCTGGCACCGGGTGTTCGTGGTGGTCGTCGCGGTGGCGCTGATCGCGGGCCTGGCGCTCTTCATCAAACGCCACCGCTTCGGGCGGGCGATCCGGGCGCTCCAGCAGAACCCGCACGCCGCCGAACTCCAGGGCATCCGCCCCGACCTCGTCGGCCCGTTGGTCTTCGGCATGGGGGCGATGCTGGCGGGGCTCGCCGGCGGGCTGATCGTCCCGGTCCAACAGCTGCTGCCGGAAATCGGCGAAGCGCCGCTGCTCGACTCGTTCGTGGTCGTCGTCCTCGGCGGCCTCGGCAGCGTCGAGGGAACCTTGATCGCGGCGATGCTCATCGGCATCGCCCAGAGCGCCACCTCCACCTACTGGACGGCGCCCGCGGCGGTCACCGTCAGCTTCGTCATCGCGATCGCGGTCCTCGTCGTGCGGCCGCAGGGGCTGTTGGGCGATGAGTAGCGTGACCGCGGCCCCGCCCAAGAAGGTGTCGCCGCCCGCCCGGGCGCTCCCCGCGCGGGCGACCAGCGCCGCCTCGGTGATCCTCCCCCTGCTGCTCCTGGCCGCACTGTTCGCGGCGCCGGGGATGGTGGGCAGCTACCAGACCCACCTGTTCGTGCTGTGCCTGCTCGCGGTCGGGCTGGCGGTCAGCTACCGGCCGCTCCTGCTCGCCAACCAGGTGTCACTCGCACACGGTGCGCTGTACGCGATCGGTGCGTACACCTTCGCCATCCTCGCCGTCGACCACGGGGTCGGCTTCTGGCTCGCGGTGGGGGCGGGCGGGGTCGTCGCGCTGGCCGCCTCGATCCTGATCGGGATCCCCTCACTGCGCACCAGCGACGCCTACTTCTTCCTCATCACCTTCGCCTTCTCGGTCGTCCTCATCTCGATCATCCAGAACTCGCAGTCGCTCACCGGCGGGTTCGGTGGCATCTCCGGCATCCCGTACCCGCCGGGGGTGAAAACCGAAGAAGACTTCTTCTACCTGGCGCTGGTGGTGGTCGCGGTGACGGTCGCGGTCTTCATGGTCCTCGACCGGTCACGGTGGGGCCTCGAGCTGCGCGGCGTGGGATCGTCCCCGCAGCTTGCCGAGGCGGTCGGGATCGGCCGCAAGGGCACCCTCCTGCTGGCCTTCGGCATCGGCGCCTTCTTCGCCGGGATCCTCGGCGGCGTCTACGCCAGCTTCATCGGCTTCATCGCCCCGCAGAGCTTCAACCTCTGGCTGTCGGTGAGCATCCTCACCTCGGTCATCGTCGGCGGCGTCAGGTACATCTGGGGCGGCGTCATCGGGGCGGCGTTCATCTCCCTGGTCCCCGGCTGGATGGGGCTGGGCGGCACGTGGGAAGCGATCTTCGGCGCCTGCAGCGTGATCGTGGTGATGTTCGTGATGCGGCGCGGCATCGTCACCGAAGCGGTGGCGTTCTTCCGCCGGCGCTCCGCCGCCGTCGGCGCGCCCGTCGCCCCGGTCAGCCACGTCCTCGAACCGTCCGGCGGCGCGGAGGAGGCGGCGGCGGTGAGGCAGCCCGTGACCGACGACGTCGTCCTCGACGTCCGCTCGATCGCCAAATCGTTCGGCGGCGTGCACGCGGTCCGTGACGTCTCCTTCCAGCTGCGGGCCGGCGAGACGCTCGGGCTGATCGGGCCGAACGGCTCCGGCAAGACGACCACCTTCGACCTGATCAGCGGCTTCCGCCGGCCCGACAGCGGCGAGGTCCTGGTCAACGGGGCGGCGCTGCCCCGCAGCCCGCACCGGGTGGTGCGCAGCGGCCTCGCGCGCTCCTTCCAGGCGACCTCGGTCTTCGCCGAGCTGACCGTCTTCGAGAACGTCCTCCTCGCGGTCGGCGGCCAGACGCGGCGCAACCCGGTGCGGCGGCTGCTGATGCCGGTGCGGCGCTCGCGCCGCGAGCGCGCCCTCGCCGCCTCGATCCTGGCCGAGCTCGGCCTCAGCGCCTCGGCCGGGGTCGTCGCCGAGGACCTCCCCTACGGGCACAAGAAGGTGCTGGGGATCGCGGTCGGCCTGGCGACCGAACCGGACGTGCTCTGCCTCGACGAGCCCGCGACCGGCATGACCGAGGCCGAGATCGACCACCTGATCGCGATCCTCGAACACGTCCGCGCCGGCCGGCGGATCGCGATCATCGTGATCGAGCACCGGCTCGCCGTGATCCGCACCCTCTGCGACCGGGTGGTCGCGCTCCGCGCCGGCGAGGTGATCGCCGTGGGCGAAGCCGAACCGGTGCTCGAATCGAAGGCCGTCGCCGAGGCCTTCCTGGGGGGTGCCGCGAATGACTGACGCGCCGCTGATGGAGGTGCGCGGGCTGAGCGTCAGCTACGGCTCGGTGCCCGCCGTCAAAGACATCTCGTTCACGGTCGGGCGGGGACGGATCACCGCCCTGGTCGGCGCCAACGGCGCGGGCAAGACGACGACCCTGCGGGCGATCTCCGGCCTGCTGCCGACCAGCGGCGGCGAGATCCTGTTCGAGGGCGCGCCGCTGAAGCGCTCCGCCTGCGCCGTCCTCGACTCCGGCATCGCCCACTCGCCCGAGGGCCGCCAGGTCTTCCCCCACATGACGGTGCGGGAGAACCTCCAGGTCGGCGCCCACCTGGTGCGCGATCGCAAGCTCGCGCAGTCGCGCGAAGAGCGGATGCTGGAGCTGTTCCCGGTCCTCGACGAGCGCCAGTCCCAGCGCGCCGGGACGCTCAGCGGCGGCGAGCAGCAGATGCTGGCGATGGCGCGGGCGCTGATGACCGGCCCCTCGCTCCTGCTGCTGGACGAGCCGACGATGGGGCTGGCGCCGATCATCGTCGGCGTCATCCGCGAGCTGATCGAAGCGCTCGGCGAGGAAGGGACCTCGATCCTCCTGGTCGAGGAGAGCGCCGACCTGACCCTGCGGGTCGCCGACGACATGCACCTGATGGACGCCGGACGGATCGTCCTCTCCGGCAAGACCTCGGAGCTGGTCGGGACCGACGAGATGCGACGCCTCTACCTCGGCGGCGCGGCGACTTCACCACACACGTCCAAAGGAAAGGAATCCCTACGGTGAAATTCTATTTGATGTTCAACCCCTACTGCTGGCCTGACCATGAGACGCCGGTGAAGATGGCGGGCAGGCGCACCGACCTCTATCAGGACGTGGTGGAGGTCGCGGTCGAACACGCGCAGATCGCCGATCGCAGCGGGTTCTCGGGGGTTTTCTTTTCCGAACAGCACGGCAACGTCGAGGGCGTGCCGGAGGTGACCGACAACCCGATCCTCTGGGACCTCTTCCTCGCCGGTCACACCGAGAACATCATGGTGGGACAGCTCGGCAACACCATCACCGTCAACAACCCACTTGCGGTGGCCGACCAGATCGCCCACCTCGACCAGCTGACCAAAGGGCGGGCCCTCGTCGGCTTCACCCGCGGCAACACCACCCGGTGGGCCGACCAGTACGGCCAGCACATCCCGATGGGCGCCACGCGGTCGGACAAATCCGAGCACGACGAGCGCAACATGCGGGCGCTGATCGAGGCCTGGGAAATCATCAAGCTGGCCTGGACCGAGGAGATCTTCTCCTTCGACGGAGAGTTCTGGAAATTCCCGATCCCCGGCAGCAAGTGGGCCTACCCGCCGAGCAAGGAGTGGGGGGTGTCGGTCGGCGAGGACGACGAGCTGCTCGGCGTCGGGATCGCCCCCGGTCCCTACCAGGACCCCCACCCGCGGATCTTCGCGCCGATGTCCGGCCGGGCCGCCACGGTGCGCTTCTGGGCGCGCGAGGCGGCGACGATCATGTGCCTGACCCCGCGTGACGACCTGATCGAAGGGATGCTCAAGGTCTACGCCGACGAGGCGGAATCGAGCGGTCGCGAGGTGCGCCGCGGCGAGGGCATCATCGTCGGCGGCACCTACTCGATCGCCGCCGACGAGGCGACGGCGAAGCGGCGGGCGGCAGTGATGGAGGACTGGGACGCGATGCTCTACGGCGTCCCCCCGTACAACCTGCCGCACCCGATGGCGCTGAACGGGACGCCCCAGCAGATCATCGACCAGATCGGGGCGCTGCAGGAGAAGCACGGGGTCGAAGAGCTGCTCCTGATCAACGAGTTCCCGGCCCCGCACGGCCGCGAGGTCGCGACCGAGATGCTCGAAATGCTGGCGTCCGAGGTGCTGCCGGCATTTGGCGTCCGCGGCCCGGAGCCGGTGGGCGCGGGGAACTGATGACCGAGGGCGAGACCCGCGGCGAGGCGGAGATGGTGGGGATCCGCGGGCTCGACCCGGACGAGCGGCGGGTGGCCGTCAGCGCGAGGGCGCTGATGGCCCCGCTGACCGAGGCGTTCATGGCGGTCCCGCTCGCCGCCGTGCCGATCGAGGACGCCGCCTACGACCGGGCGCCGCGGGCATGAGCGCCGGGCTCGAAGTGCACGGGCTGGGCGCGCAGGCGGCGGCCGTCGCCGGCGGGGAGATCTCCCCCGGGCGCCTCTTCGAGGCCGCGCGCGAGGTCTGTGATGCCCTCGACGCCTACACCAACGCGGTCAGCGCGGTCTTCGACGGGGACCTCGAGCGCGAGCTGGCGGCGGCGGGCGACGGGCCGCTGCGCGGCGTCACGGTCGGCATCAAGGACATGTTCGACTGCTCCTGGCGCCGTCCCCACGACGGGACCCCGGTCCCGGTCGCAGCCCCCGCGGCCGGGCCCGCCGGCGCCGTCCGCCGCCTCCAGGAGGCGGGCGCGCTGCCGCTGGTGGCGGCGAACCTGCACGAGCTCGGCGTCGGCACCACCGGCCACATCTCCGCCAAGGGCCCGATCCGCAACCCGCTCGCCCTCGATCGCTGCGCGGGCGGATCCTCGGGCGGCTCGGCGGCCGTCGTCGCGGCCGGGGCGCTGCCCGCCGCGGTCGGCACCGACGCCGCGGGCTCGATCCGCATCCCCGCCGCCTACTGCGGGATCGTCGGCCTGAAGCCGACCTGGGGCGCCGTCCCGGTCGACGGCTACACCGGCGGCTACTCCACGATGGGCGTGATCGGCCCGATGGCCCGCGATGCCGCCGACTGCCGGCTGCTCGGCGAGGCGCTGCTCGGTCGTCCCCTCGCGGCCCCCGAGCCGGCGCCCCTGCGCATCGGCGTCCCGCGGCGCAGCCATTGGTCAGACGTGGACGGCGCGGTGCTCGCCGCCTGCGAGGAGGCGCTCGACGCCCTGCGTGCCGACGGCGCCGAGGTCCGCGAGGTGGAGCTGGCCGACACCGAGCACCTCGTCCTCGCCGCGATCGTCGCCACCGGGACCGAGCGCCTGCCGCAGCTCGACGCCGACTGGGTCGAGACCGTCCTGCCACGCCTCCATCCCTCGACCCGCGGCCTGATCAAGTCGCGCTTCGAGCTGAGCGCCAACCTCGTCCAGCGGGTGGCGCGCTACCGGGCCCTGGTGCGGCGCGGGCTGGCCCGCACCTTCGAGACGGTCGACGTGCTCGCGATGCCGACCGTGCCGACGACCGCGCCGCCGGTCGAGCGCCCCCGCGTGCAGCTGCCGTCCGGTCCCGCCTCGGCCGATGCCTCGGCGCTCCACTACGCCGCGCTCGCCAACCTCACCGGGGTGCCGGCGATCAGCGTCCCCTGCGGCCGCGACGCCGAGGGCCTGCCGATCGGCATCTGCCTCCACGCCCGCTGGGGCGAGGAGGCGGCGCTGCTGGCGCTCGCCGAGCGGCTCGAGCGCTCGACCGAACGCGCTTTCGTCCTGTCCGGGCCCGCCGCGGCCCCGAACCACCCGGAGGTGTCCCGATGATGTCGACCACCCTTGAACAGGGCGCGCTGCTGATCGACGGCGAGGCGCGCGCCGGCGCCGGCGCGGCGCAGACGATCATCGAGCCCGCGACCGGCGCGACGCTCGCCGAGATCACCCTGGCGTCGCGCGCCGACGTGGACGCCGCGGTCGCCGCGGCCCTCGACGGCAAGTGGGGACGGGTCGGCGCGGCCGATCGCTCGGCGCTCCTGCACCGGCTCGCCGACGCGATCGAGGGGCGCGCCGACGAGCTCACCGAGCTCGAGGCGCGCAACGTCGGCAAGGCGATCACGTCGGTGCGCGGCGAGGTGCGCGCGGCGGCGGGCGTCCTGCGTTATTTCGCCTCCGTCCCCGGCGCGGTCGAGGGCCGCTCCAACCCGATCGGCGGCTCGCTGCACTCCTACTCGGTGAAGCAGCCGGTCGGCGTCTGCGCTCAGATCGTGCCCTGGAACTACCCGCTGTCGATGGCGACGGCGAAGATCGCGCCCGCCCTCGCGGCCGGCTGCTCGACGGTGCTGAAGCCGGACGCGCAGACGCCGCTGTCGGCCCTCCTCCTCGCCCGCCTGGCGCTGGAGGCCGGCCTGCCGCCTGGGGTCCTCAACGTGGTCCCCGGGGACGGCCCCGGCATCGGCGCCTACCTGGTCGCACACCCGGGCGTCGACAAGGTCTCCTTCACCGGCTCCACCGCCAGCGGCACCGAGGTCATGCGCTCCTGCGCCGACTCGATCAAGCGCCTGACCCTGGAGCTCGGTGGCAAGAGCCCCAGCCTGGTCTTCGCCGACGCCGACCTCGAGCGCGCCGCCGCCGGGTGCGCCTGGTCGGTCTACGGGGCGGCCGGCCAGAGCTGCGAGGCGCGCTCGCGGGTCCTGGTCGAGCGCTCGGTGCTCGACGACTTCACCGGGCGCTTCCTCGACCGCGCCGCGAAGCTGCGCGTCGGCGACCCGCTCGAGGACGCGACGCAGATCGGCTCCTTGATCTCCCGCGCCCACCGCGACCGGGTCCACTCCTTCGTCGAGGGGGCGCTCGCCGCCGGGGCGGAGGTGCTTCGCGGCGGCACGATCCCGGCCGGCGACGGCGCCTTCTATCCGCCGACCGCGATCGCCGACCCCGACCACGGCCTCGACATCGAGCGCAGCGAGGTGTTCGGGCCGGTGGCGACGATCGTCCCCTTCGACGACGAGGCGGACGCGATCCGGCTCGCCGACGACACCCGGTTCGGGCTGATGGCGACGATCTGGACCGGCGACCCCGCCCGCGGCCCTCGGATCGCGGGCCGGCTCGATTCCGGGACGGTCGGGATCAACATGCCGTTCACGTCCTTCCCGGGAGTCCCGTTCGGCGGCTTCAAGCAGTCCGGTTTCGGCCGCGAGTTCGGCTTCGACACGCTCGACGACTACCTGGAGACGAAGAGCGTGATCATGTGGACTGGCCGTAAGAGCCCGATCCCGATCGACTGACGAGGTGACCATGCCCAGCTACGAGGTCGTACTTCCCTACCTTCTGGAGGCCCGGGCCGCGGAAGCGCCCGACCGGCCCTACCTGCGCGCCGTCGACGGTGCGCCGCGGACCCTCGGCGAGACCGCGGGAGCGGCCCGGCGCTGGGCCGGCGTGCTCGCCGCGGCCGGCGTCGGCCGGGGCGACTACGTCGGCTCGATGATGCCGACCGGCGTCGAGGCGATCGAGCTCTTCTTCGGCGTCAACACGCTGGGGGCGGTCGAGGTCCCCGTCCACACTGAGTACCGCGGCACCTTCTTCGCCCACGTGATCAACACCGCCAGGGTCGAGGTCCTGGTCATCGACGGTCGCTTCGCCGACCGGCTCGCCGCGGTCGCCGCCGAGATGCCGACGCTGCGGCGGGTGATCGTCGTCGACCCGCCCGCGGCGGCGCTCGACCTGCCGCTCGAGGTGAGCGACGCGGCGGACCTGCTGGCGGCGGCGGAGCCGCGGCGGCCGGTCGAGGGGATGCGCGTCAGCGACGTCTCGACGGTCCTCTTCACCTCCGGGACGACCGGCGTCTCGAAGGGCGTGCTGGTCCCTTACATGCACCTGCGGGCCTCCACCGAAGGCGCCTGGCCGCTCGACCTGATGGGGCCCGAGGACCTCAACTACCTGGTCCTCCCGGGCTTCCACATCAGCGGCAAGGTCGCGATCGACTCGATGCTCGCCGTGGGCGGTCAGGTCGCGGTGCGGGAACGCTTCAAGACCGAGGAGTTCTGGCCCGACGTGCGCCGGACCGGGGCCACCTGCACCTGCATCATGGGCGCGATGGCGGGGTTCCTGATGGCCGCGCCGGAGCGGCCCGACGACGCCGACAACACCATGGACAAGATCCTGATGCTGCCGCTGCCGGAGTTCCTCGACCGCTTCCGCGAGCGCTTCGCGCTGCGCGTCCACACGATCTACAACCAGACCGAGATCAGCTGCCCGATCGTCACTCCCGGGTTCACCACCGGTCACTACACCAGCTGCGGCCAGGTGCGCGAGGGGTATGAGTGCCGCATCGTCGACGCCGAAGACCAGGAGGTGCCGGTCGGCGAGGTCGGTGAACTCGTGATCAGGGCGGACCGTCCCTGGACGATGATGAGCGGCTACATCGGCATGCCGGAGAAGACGGCCGAGTGCTGGCGCAACCAGTGGCTCCACACCGGTGACGCCTTCCGGCGCGACGACGAGGGCTACTACTACTTCGTCGACCGGCTCAAGGACGTGATCCGCCGGCGCGGCGAGAACGTCTCCTCGATCGAGGTCGAGACCGAGGTCTGCACACACCCCGCGGTGCTCGAGTGCGCCGCGGTCCCGGTCGCCTCGGAGTGGACCGAGGAGGAGATCATGGTGTGCGTCGTCCGCAAGCCGGACCGTACTCTCACGGCTGCGGAGCTGATCGATTACCTGCGGCCGCGGATGCCCCGCTTCATGCTGCCCCGGTACGTCGATTTCGTCGCCGAGCTGCCGAAGACGAGCACCCAGAAGGTCCAGAAGACCGGGCTGCGCGAGCGCGGCGTCGGCGCCGACACCTGGGACAGATTGGCCGAGTCGGGCGAGGCTGACGCGCGCCCGAGGATTCAGACGCGATAGGAGGAAGGATGAGCGAGGACGCCGCTGCGAAGAAGGCCCGCGAGGAGGAGGTGGTGAAGGTGCTCCGGCAGTTCTCCGGCGCCTTCCAGACCTTCGACACCGACAGCTTCATCTCGACCTGGGACGAGTCGATGGAATCGATCGTCTACCAGCCGGAGGAGCTGCGCCACCCGATCCTGAGCCTGAAGGATCTCCGTGCCTACTTCGACAACGTCCCCAACGTGGTCAAGAAGATGCACGACATCCGGGTGATCGATTTCGACATCGACATCGACGGCGACGTCGCGATCGTCTACGTGCGGTTCTGGTGTCGGATCGCCTTCGCCAAGGTGGTCGAGACGGTCGACGGCCAGATCCGCCAGTCCTTCATCCTGCGCCGGCGCGACGGCGCGTGGAAGATCGTCCACTACCACGAGTCCCGCCAGGCGCCCGGGTTCGAGCAGGCCGTAGGGGACTGGTAGGCATCTGATATTGCTTCAAACACTTCGAACCGAAAGGAAATGAGTGGCTACCGGACGACCCAACGAGAACAGTGGAAGGGCGCGACCCCGTTACGACGCGCTCGTCGACGTGTCCACCGAGTTGTTCGGCAAGCACGGCTTCGAGGGGACGAGCGTCCGCATGATCGCGGACGCGTTGGGAGTGAAGAGCGGCAGCCTCTACAGCCACATCAAAAGCAAGGACGAAGTCCTTCACCGGATCGTGCTGACGGTCGCCGACGCGTTCTTCGACGCGGTCAAAGAGGCGGGCGAGGCCCCCGGCAGCCCGATCGACAGGCTGCGCGCGATGTGCCGTGCCCACCTGGAGGTGATCGATCATCACGGGCCCGCGGTCCGCGTGTACTACGACGAGTGGCGTCGGCTCGGCGGCAAGTCGAAGAAACAGATCCTGACGCTGCGCAAGGCGTACGAGAACTGCTTCACCGAGGTGATCGAAGAGGGGATCGAGGACGGCAGCTTCGGTGCGGTCAACGTACCCTGGGTCACCCTGGTCATCCTCTCCGCCTGCAACTGGTCGGTCGAGTGGTACTCGCACGACGGGCCGCGCAGCCCGGCCGAGATCGCCGACGGTTTCATGGAGGTCCTCTTCGACGGCATCCGCGCCGACAGCCCCGCCTACGCCGCCCCGCGGCGGAAGAAAAGCGCCAAACGCACGAAGCGCCCGGCAAGTAAACGCTAGCGAGCGCTTGCTATCCTTCGGCGGTGACCGCGACCCTCGCGTCCCTGATCGCCGAAGTGGCCGCGCGAGGCGCCGGGCGCGCGGCCGTGCGGCTCGACGAGCGGGTGCTGAGCTTCGGTGAGCTGGACGACCTGACCGCCCGGGTGGCCGGCTTGGTCACCGAGGCGGGCCTGCGGCCGGGCGACCGGGTCGGGGTCATGGTTCCCAACGTCCCGGAGTTCCTCGTCACCTATTACGGGGTGCTCCGGGCCGGTGGGGTGGTCGTGCCGATGAACGTGATGCTCAAACGGCGCGAGGTGGCCTTCTACCTCGGTGATTCCGGTGCCCAGCTGTTGTTCCACTGGCACGGGTGTGCGGACGAGGCGATCGCAGGCGCCGAGGAGGTGGGGTGCCGGGCGGTCGAGGTGGATCCCGACCGCTTTGCCGCACTGCTCGGCGGGTGTGAGCCGCAGGCACCGGTGGAGGTCGAGCCCGACGCCGCCGCCGAGATCCTCTACACCTCCGGCACGACCGGGCTGCCGAAGGGGGCCGTCCTCACCCACCGCGGCCTGATCGAAAATGCCCGCATCGCCGGCGAGGACATCCTTCTCCTCGACGCCGACAGCATCGTTCTCGGGGTGTTGCCGCTCTTCCATGCGTCCGGCCAGACCCTGGGCATGAACGCGACGATGTTCAAGGGTGGGTGCCTGACGCTGCAGCCGCGGTTCGATCCCGGCGCCGCCCTGGGGATCATCGAGCGCGACCGCGTGACCCACTTCCAGGGTGTGCCGACGATGTACATCGCGCTGCTGCACCACCCTGGGCGCGAGGGCTTTGACGTCTCCTCGCTGCGCAACTGCGTGGTCGGGGCGGCGGCGATGCCGGAGGACGTGCTCCACGGGTTCGAGGAGGCGTTCGGGTGCAGTGTGTACGAGGGGTACGGGCTCTCGGAGGCCTCACCGTTGGCGACCTTCAACCATCCCGGGCGGCCGAACAAGGTCGGCTCGATCGGCACCCCGTTGGCCGGGGTCGAGGTGAAGGTGTTCGACGACGAGGACCGTGAGGTGCCGACGGGTGAGATCGGCGAGCTCGTGATCCGCGGTCACAACGTGATGAAGGGCTACTGGGAACGGCCGGAAGAGACCGCCGAGGCGCTGCGCGGCGGCTGGCTGCACACCGGTGACATGGCGCGCGAGGACGCGGACGGTTACTTCCTCATCGTCGACCGCAAGAAGGAGGTGATCATCCGCGGCGGCTACAACGTCTATCCACGCGAGGTGGAGGAGGTCCTCTACGAGCACCCACAGGTGCGCGAAGCCGCGGTGATCGGGCTGTCGGACGAGCGGCTCGGCGAAGAGGTGGGTGCGGTCGTCGTCCTCCTTCCCGGCGCGGTCCTCGAGCCGGCGGAGCTCCGGGAGTTCGTCAAGGCCCGACTTGCCGCCTACAAGTACCCGCGGCAGGTGTGGTTTGTGGACGAGCTGCCGAAGGGCCCGAGCGGGAAGATCCTAAAGCGGGAGATCGACCGCCCGGCGGTCTGAGCGGCCCGCCCGCCAGTCCGGGCGGGTCTTCTCCCTGAAGGCGCGCATCCCCTCCCTGAACTCGCCGGCGAAGCAGCTCCGGCGCAGGGCGAGGAGCTCGGCCTCCTGGCGTTCGTCGAGCCGCGGGTTCTCGGCCAGCAGGTCGATCACGCTCTTGTTGCCGGCGACGGCGAGGGGTGCGTTCGCGGCGATCTTCGCGGCGAGCGCCAGCGCCTCGGCCTCGACCTCCTCGTCGTCCACGACCCGGTTGACGAGGCCGATCCTCTCCGCCGTCCCGGCGTCGAGGTGGTTGCCCACCAGGAACAGTTCCTTGGTCCACGCCACGCCGATCAGGTCGAGGAACCTGCGGACGCCGGTGTGGCCGTAGATCAGGCCAAGGCGCGCCGGTGGCATTCCCAGCTCGGCACCTCGTGCGCAGATTCGGATGTCACACCTGACGGCCAGCTCCAGGCCGCCGCCCAGGCAGTGGCCGTTGATCGCGGCGATGATCGGGAGCGGGGAACGCGAGACCTCTTCCATCGCGGGCTGGAACGGGTGGGCGATCAGGGCCGCCGCGTCGCGCTCGAAGTGCGACTCCCGGATCGACGCCAGGTCATACCCCGAGGAGAAGGCGGGTGGTTCACCGATGAGGATCACGCAGCGGGTCTCGCCGTCGGCCGCGAGGTCGCGCAGCTCCGTCGCCAGGGCGGCGAGGAGGTCATGGTCCAGTGCGTTGCGGCGGCTGGGATTGGAGAGCCGCAGAAGACACACCGCTTCTTGTGGATGCTCCCGGGTCACCTGACCCCGTATGCGGGCGTCACTCAATCGCTCACCTCACCCCTGAGAAGGCCGGCCAGATCGTCGCCAGAATATACTAGCTAGCGATCGCTAGTGTAAGGAAGGCATCTACTTGAGGAGGGACATGGGACTTCTGGACGGCAAGGCCGCGATCGTCACCGGGTCGGCGCGCGGGATCGGGCGGGCGACCGCCGAGCTCTTCGCCGCCGAGGGCGCGAAGGTGCTGATCAACGACCTCGACGCCGACGTCGCCGAGCAGACCGCGTCGGAGATCGACGGGGAGACCGCGGTCTTCGCCGGTGACCTGACCGCCGCGGGCGCCTGCGACGACCTCATCGCCGCCGCGGTCGAGGCCTTCGGCCAGGTCGACATCGTCGTCAACAACGCCGGCTACACCTGGGACGGCGTCGCCCACAAGGTCACCGACGAGCAGTTCCAGGCGATGCTCGACATCCACACGGTCGTTCCCTTCCGGGTCGCCCGGGCGCTCGCCCCGCACTGGCGCGAGGCGGCGAAGAAGGAGCGCGAGGAAGGCGTCGAGACCTTCCGCAAGCTGATCAACACCTCCTCCACCACGGGGATGTTCGGCAATCCGGGTCAGGTCAACTACGCGGCCGGCAAGGCGGGCGTCGTCGGCATCACCAAGACCCTGGCCAAGGAGTGGGGCCAGTTCAAGATCAACGTCAACGCGGTCGCCTTCGGCTTCGTCGAGACCCGCCTCACCGCCGCCAAGGAGGAGGGCGCCGAGATCACCGCCCCGAGCGGCGAGAAGATCGAGCTCGGCATCCCCGAGCAGCTGCGCACGATGGCCCAGGCGGTCATCCCCCTCGGCCGCCCGGCGACCCCGACCGAGGCCGCCTCCCCGGTCCTCTTCCTCGCCTCACCGCTGTCGAACTACGTCCACGGCCAGGTGCTGAACATCACCGGCGGCATGTTCGGAGGCATGTACACCTGATCGCGGGGAGCGTCCCATGCTGTTCCTGATCGGCCGTCGGCGGCGGAACTTGAGCGTTGCGGGGCAGAGGTCGACGAACCAGACCCCGTCGCGCAGGCTCCGCTCGCCGGCGTCGACCTCGACCGGGCGGGAGAAGGGCGGGCCGTCGACGACGAAGGTGTGGAACTCGCCGTTCTCGCCGGCCAGGTCGACGCCCGCCGCGGCGAAGCGGCCGAGCATCTGCGCGTCGATCGTCTTGCCGAGGAGGGAGGGTGGGAGGACGCCGTCCCTGACCGCGACGATGACGGCGCGGAAGCCGAGGTCGAGCACTTCGCGCATCAGCGCCTCGCGCGAGCGCTGCCAGAGCGGCAGCCACGCTTCCGTCCCGACCGAGGCGGCCACCGCCTCCACCCAGGCGCGGTGGCGCTCGATGTCGATGTCGCCGAAGATGCCGGTCCCCAGTCCGCGGCGCGCAGCCTCGGCGAGCTGCCTGCGCAGCGCCTCCTCGTAGCCCGCCCAGCTGGTGGCGGCAAAGGCGATCGGGACGCCGAGCGCCGCCGCCTGCGCCTCCAGCAGCTCCCGACGCAGCCCGTGGGACCGCGAGCGCTCACCGCCCTCGGTCAGCATCGTCACCAGCAGCCCCGGCTCGGCCCCCTGCCGCAGCGCGTGATGAAGCGCGAGCGCCGAGTCCTTGCCCCCGCTCCACGAGCAGTAGGCCGGGACGCCGTGCCGGGTCGGCGTCTGTCGCCGGGCGTTCATCATCCGGGGATTGTCGGGGATCGTGGGTGCGAGGTACGCATGCGTTCCCGACTTTGACCTCGCTATGGCAGGGTCAAAGTCCGGCTGGGCGCGGCGGTGCGACGGATTCGCGTTCGATCAGGTTGGGCGGGATCGGGACGACGAGGTTGGTCGGGCGTTCCCCTTTGACGACCCGATCGAGCGTCTCGACGGCTGCCGCGCCCATCTCCCGCAGGGGCAGCCGGATCGCCGAAAGCGGGGGCGCCGTGTACTCGGCGTCTTCGGCGTCGAGGGTGATCAGCGAGAGGGCATCGGGGACCGCGACGCCGCGTTGCCGGGCCGCGGCGAGCGAACCGATGCCGACCAGGAGGCTGGAAGCGAACGCGCCGGTCGGGACCTCGTCCAGATCGAGCAGGGAGCCCATCGCCTCGAAACCGCCCGCCCGCGTGTACGGGGTCCTGATGTCGACCGGGTCGGGAACCCCGGCCTCCTCGCAGGCGCGGACGAAGCCCAGTCGCCGCCGGCGGGCGGTGTCCGTCTCGTCGGAGTCGCCGATGAAGGCGAGCCGGGTGTGTCCGGCGGCCAGCAGCGTCTCGGCCGCGAGCCTCCCGGCAGCTTCGTCGTCGACGGTGACGCTGGGGCCCTCCGGCGAGCGGCGGTTCGTGTAGACGTGCGGCGCCTCGAGCGGCAGCTTCGCGATCACGTCCTGGTTGTCCCGCGAGGTCGCGATCACCAGGCCGTCGATCCGGTGCTCCTCGACCAGGCGCTCGTAGGAGGAGGGGGTGTTCTCGTCGCCGAGCTCGGCGAGCAGGATCGCGTACCCGAGCTCACTGGCCCGCTGCGAAGCGCCACGCATGATCAGGCCGTAGACGGGGTTCGTCAGGTCGGGGAAGAGCATGCCGAGGGCGCCGCTGCGTCCGGAGCGGAGGCTGCGGGCGACCGGATCCGGCCGGTAGCGAAGCTCGTCGGCCGCGGCCCTGATCCGCTCCCTCGTCTCCGGCCTCACGTTGATGCGGGAGTTGTTGTTGAGGACCTTCGACACGGTCGAGACGTCGACTCCGGCCGCTGCCGCGACATCGCGCAGCGTGGTTCGTCGGTACCGCCCCGGGCCTCCTCGGTTGGTCTCCATCGCGGGAACGGTATCATCCGCCGACCTTCGTAATCAATCGTTAGACTAAGGTTTCTCACAGGGATACCGAGGAGGGATCATGTCCGCGAGCAGCGCCATCACAGAACCGCCTTTCACCGTTTCCGCCCGCCGCCTGGGAGAGCCGTCGTGAGCGGCCTTCCGGAAGTCGAGGAGCAGCTCGACTGGCTGCGCTCGATGCACCTGATCCGCGGCTTCGAGGACGAGGTCAACGCGTTCTTCGCGAAGGGCCTGGTGCGCGGCTCGACGCACCTGTGCCAGGGTCAGGAGGCGGTCAGCGTCGGTGCCTGCCGGGCCCTGGCGGAGCAGGACACGATGACCTGCACCTACCGCGGCCACGGCGCCGTGCTCGCCAAAGGCGCGCCGCTGGACCGCACCTTCGCCGAGATTCTCGGTCGCGCCGGCGGCCTCTGCGGCGGCAAGGGCGGCTCGATGCACCTGACCGACACCAGCGTCGGCGCCTTCGGGTCCTTCGCCGTGATCGGCGCCCACCTCCCGATCGCGAACGGGCTCGCCCTGGGAGGCCGCCTGCTCGGTCGTGACTCGGTCAGCCTCTGCTTCTTCGGCGACGGCACGGCGAACATCGGGGCCTTCCACGAGGCGCTGAACCTGGCCGCGATCTGGAAGCTGCCGGTCGTGTTCGTCTGCGAGAACAATCTCTACGGCGAGTACACGGCGATCGCGAAGACGACGCCGATCGACGCCCTGGCCGACCGCGCGGACTCCTACGGGATGGCGAAGGCGCGGATCGACGGCAACGACGTCGGCGTCGTCTACGACACGGTCACCGACGCGGCCGATCGCGCCCGGAGCGGCGGGGGGCCGAGCCTGATCGAGGCGATGACCTACCGGCACAAGGGCCACTCGCGCAGCGATCCGGCCGCCTACCGACCCGACGGGGAGCTCGAGAGCTGGCTGGAGTGGGACCCGATCCTCCTGCACGAACGGGCCCTGGGCGAGCAAGGAGTAGCCGAGGCGACCCTCGGGGAGATCGGGACCGCCGCGGCCGCGGCGGTCGCCACGGCACGCGATCGGGCCCTCTCCTGGCCCGAACCGGACGCCGCGACGAGACTGGAGGACGTGTACGCATGAGTGAGATCACCTACCGCGAGGGGTTGCGGCGCGCGCTGCACGACGCGATGGCGGAGGACCAGACCGTGATCGTCCTCGGCGAGGACGTCGCCGCCGCCGGGGGCGCCTTCAAGGTCACCGACGGGCTGCTCGAGCGGTTCGGGGAGGACCGGGTCCTCGACACCCCGATCTCCGAGCAGGCGATCATCGGGGCCGCGATCGGCGCTGCGGCGCAGGGGCTGCGCCCGGTCGCCGAGGTGATGTTCGCGGACTTCGCCGCGACCTGCTTCGACGGGATCGCGAACCAACTGCCCAAGTACCGCTACATGACCGGCGGGCAGGTCTCGGTCCCGGCGGTGGTGAGGATGGCCAACGGGGCGGGCGGCGGCTACGCGGCCCAGCACTCCCAGAGCGTCGAGAACTGGTTCCTGAACGTGCCCGGGTTGAAGGTGGCCACACCCGCCCGCCCGGCCGACGCCTACGGCCTCCTGCGGGCGGCGATCGATGACCCCGACCCCGTCCTCGTCTTCGAGCACAAGGGCCTCTACAACGCCAAGGAAGAGGTGGGGGAGCTGCGGCGGGTGGAGTTGGGCAAGGCCGCCGTGGTGCGCTCCGGCACCGACCTCACCGTGGTTGCCTCCCAGCAGATGCTCCACCGGGCGCTGGAGGCGGCGGCGGGGCTTGCCGCGGAGGGGATCGAGGCGACCGTCATCGATCCGCGCACCGTCGCGCCGCTCGACGTCGCGACGGTCCTGGGGAGCGTCGAGGCCACCAACCGCCTGCTCGTCGTGCAGGAGTCGCCCGCCGCGGGTAGCTGGGGCGCCACGCTCGTGGCCGAGGTCAGCGAGCAGGCCTTCGAGCTGTTCGACGCGCCGCCGCGGCTGTTGAGCGGCGAGGCGACGCCGATCCCGTATGCGGCGAGCCTCGAGTCCCACTGGCTGCCGAGCGTCGAGCGGATCGCCGACGCCGTCCGCGCGGTGGTGGAGTTCTGATGCACGAGCTGACGATGCCCCGGTTGACCGACTCGATGACCGAGGGGACGATCGTCGCCTGGCTTGCCGCGGACGGCGCCGAGGTCGCCCGCGGCGACGATGTCGTCGACATCGAAACCGACAAGGCGACGATGACCGTCGAGGTCGAAGCCGACGGCGTCCTGCGGCAGATCGCGGCGGCGGGAGACGTGGTCGCCGTCGGCGAGCCGATCGCCACGGTGGCCGCGCCGGGCGCGGGCGGGGATGAGCGCCCCGTGCCCGCGACGGTCGGCGCCGAGGCGGCCGCGGACCCTCCCGTGAGCGCGGGCGCGGGTGGGGCGGTCGATGCGCCGCCGCGGCGGCGGCGCGGCAAGGGCGTCTCGCCGATCGCGCGCCGGATGGCGCGGCGGCTCGGCGTCGATCTCGACTCGGTCGCCGGCGGCGGCCCCGGCGGGCGCGTGATGAAGGCCGACGTGGCCGCCGCGGCGGCGGCGAACGGAGGGAGTGGACGCCCCGCGCCGGCGCCGGCGGCGATCGAGACGGCGAAAGGGTCGGTGGAGACGGTCGAGCTGACGGCGCTGCAGCGCACGATCGCGATGCGGATGGCCGAGTCGAAGGCCGTCGTCCCCGACTTCTGGGCGTCGGTCGAGGTCGACATGACCGCGGCGACCGACCTGCGTGAGCAGCTGCGCGGCCGGCTCGACCCCCTGCCGTCGCTGACCGACCTGATCGTCAAGGCCGCGGCCAAGGCGCTGCGCCGTCATCCACGCGCCAACGGCAGCTTCGTCAAGGACCGGTTCGAGTTCCACGGCCGGGTCAACGTGGGAGTGGCGGTGGCGGCCGAGGACGCGTTGCTCGTGCCCGTCGTCCGTGATGTCGACCGCCTCTCGATCTCCGAGCTGGCGGTGGAGACGAGGCGCCTCGCGGCGGCGGCACGGGAGCGAGCGATCACCCCCGCCGAGCTCGACGGGGCGACCTTCACCGTCTCCAACCTCGGGATGATGGGCGTGCGTTCATTCGCGGGCATCGTCGACAGCCCGCGGGCGGCGATCCTCTGCGTGGGCGCCGTCGAGGAACGCCCGATCGTCCGCGCCGGCTCGGTCGTCGCCGCCCCGACCGCCACCCTCACCCTCGTCTCCGATCACCGCATCCTCTACGGCAGCGACGCGGCCGCCTTCCTCGCCGACCTGCGGGAACTGCTCGAGCAACCGCTCGCGGCGCTTCTCTGAGCCGTTGGGTGAGTGGCTCCGCGAGCCTCGGGTGGGGGGTGGGGGTGGACGGGGGCTCTGAGGCTGGCGCCCGGAGGGACGGGGCCCCGCAAGCTGTCGCCCGGAAGGGACGGGGACCCGCAAGCTGTCGCCCGGGTAGGACCCGCCCCTCTCGCCACGGCCCGGGCAGGCTGTGGCCGTGGCGAGAGGGGCGGGTGTATTGAAGGTGTGGAGGGACGTGCGCGGGAGCGTCACGGGGGTGCGCCGGGTGTGCGCCAGAAGTGCGGCGGGGCCGTCACCGAAGGGCGCCGAGGGCGGGGCCTCGAACGGTCAGGGATCTCCCCGGTTGGAAATCCGCGTATGGCGCGGGTTTCCAACCACGCGGATCCCCCGTCGTCCTACCGTGGTTCGAAATCCACGCCACAGGTGGATTTCGAACCACGCGAGCCCCCGGCCGCCGGGTCCGTGACGGAGATGCCGGGAACTCCTCACTTCCTCCCGTGTTGTCCAACACCGACCTACGCGCTGCGTGGATTGACCGTGCCATAGGACGGGTAATCCACGCAGCGCGATTCCGACCCCTGGATCCCGGCCCGAAAGGGGCCTCCGGGGGCCGGAAAGTGTGACGTTCCCGGCATCTTCGTCACGGATCCGGGCGAGGTGTGGAGACTCCCCCACCCGATCGTCACGTAAGTCCGACTTCGCGACGTCCTTGTGACGCCTCTCCCACGAACGCCTCACGTCCTGGGCTCCTCATGGGGGTCACAGCCTGCCAGGACCCCCATGAGGAGCCCAGGACACCCCCGCGCCATCTCGGACGGCCGCCCGCGCCCCGCGCCCCCGCCCGGACGCCCGCCCCGCCCCCAGATAACCGCCCATCCGCACCAACCCGCGCCAACCCGCACCCGCTCGCACCCGCCCGGGCGGGCCATCTGATTGGGCGGCGGCGTGGGATTGCTAACCGAGGCCCTAAAACTCCTGAAACGCGCTTGACAAACGTTGGACTAGGACGTTATGGTCCATTTGGTCAAGCGTTGGACTAACTCTTGACCAGGGTTATCACTGGGTGACGAAAGGCGCAGCATGAGGGGACAAGAAACCTCTTCGAACACCGCGACGCCGGTGCTCGAGGCACACAACCTGACCAAGGTCTATCCCCCGAACGTGCGGGCGCTCGTCGGCTTCTCCCTCGCCCTCCGCGCCGGTGAGATCCACGGTCTCGCCGGCGCCAACGGGGCGGGCAAGAGCACCGCGATCAAGATCCTCACCGGGGTCGAGCAGCCGACCTCCGGGACGATCGAGATGGCCACGATCGGCGAGGTCGCCTTCGACGCGCCGACCGACGCCGCGCGGGTCGGGATCGGGGTCGTCCACCAGGAGCTGCCGCTGCTCCCCAACCTCACCGCCGCCGAGAACGTCGTCCTGGGCATCGACGGACGGGGCCCGCTGCGGCGGTCCCAACGCCAGGAGGCCCTCGGGATCTACGCCGGCCTCGCCGAGCGCTTTCCCGGCGCCCCTCCCGGCGACGCGAAGCTTGAACATCTGGGCCTCTATGCCTGGCAGATGGTCGCGATCGCGCGCGCTCTCCACAGCGGCGCGCGGGCGCTGATCCTCGACGAGCCGACCTCGAGCCTGGGCACCGAGGACCGGGCGGCCCTGCACCGTAACCTGCGCAGCCTCGCCGACGAGTCCGGGGTCGCGGTGCTCTACGTCAGTCACTTCCTCGACGACGTGCTCGAGGTCTCGGACCTGGTGACCGTCATCCGCGACGGCCGCGTGGTCGCTGCCGCGCGCGCGGACGACCTCGACGAACCGACCTTGCTGCGGCAGATGCTGGGCGGCGCGGGCGAGTCCGAGGTCGAGGACGCCCCCGCCGCGCGACGGCCGCGCGCCCGTCGGGTGGCCGACGCCGAGGGCCTGCGGCTCGATCGCATCGGCCCGAGCGGCATGAAGCCGATCGACCTCGAGGTCGGGCTCGGCGAGCGGGTCGGCCTCTACGGGCTGGAGGGAAGCGGCGCGCCGGGACTGCTCGAGGCCGTCTTCGGGCTGAAGCCCTACGCCGGGGTGGCCCGCTGGCGCGGCCGCGAGCTGACCGGCTCGACGCGCGCCCGGATCGACGCCGGGCTCGGGTTCGTCAGCGGCGACCGCAAGCGCTCCTTGATCGGCGACTGGTCGGTCGAGATGAACCACGCGCTCCCGTGGCTCAGCACCCAAGGCCGGTTCCGACTGCTCCGCTCCCGCCCCGACCGGGCGGCGACCACGGCGACGATCGAGGCCCTCGCGGTCAAAGGCACGGCGGGACAGCCGATGCGGACGCTCAGCGGCGGCAACCAGCAGAAGATCGCCCTGGGGCGCTGGCTCGGCCGCGACGGAGTCTGCATGCTCGCCGACGAGCCCACGCACGGGGTCGACGCCCACGGCCGGGTGGCGATCCACGAACTGCTCCGCGAGCTGGGCGGCTCGAGCAGCGCCCTGCTGGTGCACTCGACCGACCCCGAGGAGCTGGTCGCCCTCTGCGAACGCGTCGTGGTCCTCGTCAAGGGGCTGCCGGCGGCCGAATTCGAGGGCGAGGAGATCACGGTTGACGCCCTCGAGGCCGCGGCCCGGTCGAACCTCGACGTGGCGGTGGCGGCATGAAGGCGATCCGCGGCATCTCGGTCGACGACCTGCGGAACTTCGTCAACCGCCACCTCCACAAGTACGCGGTGGCGCTCGTCCTCCTGGTCATCTGCGTGTTCCTCAGCGTCACGACCGACACCTTCCTGACGAAGATGAACATCACCAACGTCCTCCTGCAGGTGTCGATGATCGGGATCATCGCGATGGGGATGACGATGCTCCTCGTCTCCGGGAACTTCGACCTCTCGGTCGGCGGGATCGTCGCCCTGGTGGGCGTGGTCGGAGCCAAGGCGATCAATTCCTCGGGCCTGGTGCCCGGGATCCTGATCGCGGTGGCGTTCGGCCTCGCGCTCGGCGCCGTCAACGGCGTGATCGTCACCCGCCTCGGCGTCAACTCCCTGATGGCGACCCTCGGGTCCGGCCTCGCCTACTCGGGCCTGGCCCTCCTGGTCTCCGACTCCTCCCCGATCGCGCTGCACGGCAGCGGCCTCCGCGACCTGGTCAAGGCCGAACTGCTCGGGATCGACATGCCGATCCTCGTCTTCGCCGCCGCGATCATCGGTGCGACCTGGTTCCTGCACTTCACGGTCGGGGGACGGGAGATATACGCGGTCGGCGCGAACCCCGACGCGGCCCGCTATGCGGGCGTGCCGATCAACCGCGTGCGCTTCCTGCCGTTCGTGATCACCGGCGGCCTCTGCTCGCTGGCGTCCCTGATCCTGATCGGCCAGCTGAACACCGCCCTGCCGGACGCGGCGTCGACCTGGGCGCTGCAGGTGATCGCGGCGGTCGTGGTCGGCGGCGTCAGCATCGCCGGCGGCAAGGGAACCGTCTTCATGGGCACGGTCGGGGTCCTCCTGATCGGAGTCGTCAACAACGGCTTCAACCTCGAGAACCTCGACACCAATTACCAGAGCATCTTCACCGGGGTGATCATCGTCGCCGCGGTGGCGGTGGACGCCTACCTCGGCAAACGGGCCGCGCTCGCGACGTCGCGGCTGGTGAGCGCCGACCGCGAGCCGAGCCGAGGGCCGATCGACAGCGAACCCGCCGCCGGGTCCGTCGGCCTGACCGGATCGTCCGGTCCGCCATGAGATGAGCGGCGCGTCTCACTGAGTCTTCAAGCAACCGGTAAGTCGAACGTACTGAGAATCGGCTCGAGCGGCCGAGAAGGAGGAGTACAAATGCCCAAGGTGCTGATCGTAGGCATCGCATTGCTCTGCGCCGTCGTCGGCCTCACGGCCTGCGGGGGAAGCAGTGATTCGTCGAGCAGCAGCAGCGCCCCGACCGAAGGTGAATCCGGCGCGGCGACCGAAAACGTCGGCGCGACCGAAGAAGGCGGCGCCGGGGAAGCGGAAAACGCACTGATCCAGGTGATCAACCCGCTGCCGAACGTCTTCGTCGACTCGAACAACGAAGGCGCTGAAAACGAGGCGGCCAAACTGGGGCTGACCAACCTCCAGATCACCCAGTCGGGCGGTGATGCGGCGAAAGAGGTCGCGAACGTGAACGACGCGATCACCAAGGGTGCGAAGGCGATCATCATCAACCCGGTCTCCTCCGAAGGGGTCACCCCCGCGATCGAATCGGCGAACGAAGCCGGCGTCTGCACGATCGTCGCCTACAGCGAACTCACCGGTCAGGAAAAAGGCGGGGTGCCGAACGGGAGCAAGGCCTTCATCGGCTGGTACGAGATGGAAGGCGGCGAACTGGTCGGGACCGCACTCGCCGAAGCGATGGGTGGAAAAGGCGGGGTCGTCATCATCCAGGGCATCGGGACCGGCCAGGCCGAACAGCAGCGTGAGGCCGGCGCCCGGAAAGCCTGGGAAGAAAAATTCCCCGACGTCAAGGTCCTCTCGGTTCAGCCCGCCGAATTCGACCCGGCCAAAGCGCGCAACGTGATGCAGAACTTCATCCAGCGCTATGGCGATGAAATCAAGGGAGTTCTCGCGATCGGCGACCAGATGGGTTCGGCGGCCGCGACCGTGGTGGCGGAATCGGATCTGGCCGGCAAGGTGAAAATCGGCGGCTTCGGCGCCGAATCGGAATTCGTCAAGGCGATCGAAAACGGCGAAGCGACCGTGACGGTCCCGTTTGCCCCGATCGAAGATTACGAAAAGGCCGTGGAGCTGGCGGCCGAATGCATCAACGGCAACACCGAACCAGTACGGGTGAGCACCAAAGAACTCCCCGGGGTGGAAAAGCTCAAACCGTATGGGTACGTGGTGACGAAGGAAGACGTGCACCTGTGGACGCCGCAGTGGTAGTCGGCCGCGAGCACTGAGAAGCGATGGGTCCGGTGCGGCGCGGCCGCACCGGACCGGAGCCCAGATGTGCGTTGGGCGCGAGAAGGGAGCGAAGTGAGCGTAGAAATGCGTATCGACCAGATCAAGAAGGGCCTCGAGGAGCGAGGGCTGGATGCAGTCGTCCTGCGCCTGGCCGAGAACGTACTGCTGGCGACCGGGTACTACGTCCAGATCGGCGGCCTCGGGCTTGCCGTGGTCCCGCGCGAGGGCCGGCCGGCGCTCATCGTCCCTGACTACGAGGGCGAGGAGGCCTCGGTGCCCGGGGTGGAGATCAGGACCTTTCCGGCGATCCGCCTGGACGGGCCGCCCGCCGGACCGTTGATCGAGCGGCACCTGAGCGAGCTGATCGAGGCGGCCGGGGGGACGCGGGGCCGCGTCGGCTACGAGGGCAGCTTCGAGGCGGTCGCGCCGCCGACGCTCGCCGGCGAGCCGAACGCGGTGGCGCTGCCGACCGCGGCGTTGATCCGGTCGGCCTCCGGCGGCGCCGAGATCGTCGACTTCACGGCGTCGCTCGAACAGATCAGGTCGATCAAGACCGACGAGGACATCGAGCGCCTGACCGTAGTCAACGAGGTGGCGATGATCGGCCTCGACGCGTTCAAGCGCCACGCGCGCCCCGGCGTCACCGAGGTGGGTCTTGCCGCCGAGGTCGAGGCGGCGATCCTCAGGGACGGCAGCGGCCATCGCGGGGCACGGGTGGTCCGCGGCTGGGCGACGATCGCCTCCGGGCCGGCGACCGCCTCCGGCTGGCAGTACTTCCGGTCGGGCACCCGGACGATCGAGCCCGACGACGTGGTGATGATCGAGCTGGGGACGGTCGCCGACGGCTACTGGGCGGATCACACCCGCACCGTCGTCGCCGGCACGCCGACCGCCCAGCAGCGCGCCGCCTTCGACGCCGCGCGCGGTTCGCTCGCGGCCTCCTTCGAGGCGGCCGTGCCGGATGCCACCGGCGACGCCGCCGACACCGCCGCCCGCGAGTTCTGCCGCGCGGCGGGCTTCGAGCAGTTTCCCCACCACACGGGCCACGGGACCGGCTTCCGCTATCACGAGACCCGCCCGGCGATCCTCCCCGGCAGCGATGCCGTGATCGAGGCGGGCATGGTGATCGCCTGCGAGCCGGGGATCTACGAGGAGGGTCTCGGCGGCTTCCGCTGGGAGGACAACGCGGTCGTCACCGCGACCGGTGCACGCCCCCTCGCGACGAGTGACTATGGCGTCGACTGATCGAGAAGCGGATGTCAAGGCGGCCGCGGCGGGGTCCGACGGCGATGCGGAGCTGCCGCTGAGCGGGGTTCGCATCGTCGAGCTCGCCAGCGTGGTGGCCGGCCCCAGCGTCGGCAAGTACCTCTCCGACTTCGGCGCCGAGGTGATCAAGGTCGAGCGCCCCGGGCTCGGCGACTCCACCCGTGAGATGGGCCAATCGGTCGGGAGCAGGTCGGCCTGGTGGGTGGTGATGGGGCGCAACAAGCGCTCGGTCACGATCGACCTCAAGAGCGAGGAGGGCCGCGGCGCCTTCCTGCGGCTCTGCCGGACCGCCGACGTCGTCGTCGAGAGCCAGCGACCGGGCGTGCTCGAGTCCTTGGGGCTGGCCCCCGAGGTCCTCCAGGAGGAGAACCCCGAGCTCGTCGTCGTGCGGATCTCGGGCTTCGGCCAGACGGGCCCCTACGCCCGCCGGCCGGGATTCGGCACCCTGGCCGAGGCGTTCTCGGGGCTGGCCAGCGTGACCGGTACCGAGAGCGGCCCGCCGATGCTGGCGCCGACGGCGATCGCCGACGAGGTGGCGGGCCTGTTCGCGACCTGGGCCCTGATGGTGGCCCTCTACGGGCGCGACGTCGGCGGCGGGGCCGCCCAGGTGATCGACGTGTCGCTCTTCGAGGCTCTGATGAGCACCCTCGGGCCGCTCCCGACCCTGTACCGGGAGAACGGGTACCTCCAGGGGCGTCACGGCTCGCGCCTGCCCTGGTCGGCGCCGCGCAACATCTACCGCAGCCGCGACGGCGAGCACTTCGCGCTCTCGGGGACCGCGCCGGGGCCGGCGATGGCGGTCCTGCGCCTCGTCGGCGGCGAGCAACTGGCCGCCGATCGGCGCTTCAGCTCGGCCCAGGGGCGAGGCGAGAACGCCGACGAGCTGGACCGGATCGTCGCCGCCTGGATCGCCGAGCGCGACGCCGACGAGCTCGACCGGATCTTCGCCCGCGAGGACATCGCCGCGGTGCGGGTGATGGACCTGCGCCAGGCGCTCGAACACCCCCACCTGCGCGCCCGCGAGAGCGTCATCGAGGTCGAGGACGAAGAGGTGGGCACGGTCGCGATGCAGGCGCCGGTGCCGCGGTTCAACCGCACGCCGGGGCGCATCCGTCATACCGGGCCCCGCCTCGGGGCCGACAACGACGAGATCCTCAAGGAGCTCGGCCTCACCGCCGCGCGGAAGGAGACACAGTCATGACCGAGCCCCCACGCGGGCGGGTCCACCGCGCCCGCTTCGAGCGCTTCGGCCGCCTCTACGAGGAGCTCGTCCCGGGCGACCGGTTCGAGCACTGGCCCGGCAAGACGATCACCGAGGCCGAGGACCATGTCTTCTGCCTGCTGACGATGGCATCCAGCCCGCTGCACGTGGACGCCGAGTTCGCGCGGGAGAGCATGCCGGGGGGGCGCAACCTGGTGGTCGGGACCTACGTCTACTCCCTGGTGCTGGGGATGAGCGTCCCAGACATCTCGGGCCGGGCCACCGTCAACCTTGGGCTCGAGAACCTGCGTCACGTCGCTCCGGTCCACCACGGCGACACCATCTACGCGTCGACCGTGGTCAAGGACCGCCGCCCGTCGCGTTCGCGGCCCGGCCTCGGCATCGTGACCGTCGAGACGGAGGCCACCAACCAGCACGGGGAGCGGGTGCTCGAATTCACCCGCAGCTTCATGGTCCCGCGGGACGAGGGCGGGCGCGATGCGGAGGGCTCGAGCAGCACCGACTCAACACAACAAGGAGGTCAAGATGTCTGATGAGCGTGTGGCGCTGGTAACCGGAGGGGCGCGGGGAATCGGCGCCGCGGCGTGCCAGGCGTTCCGCGAGGACGGCGTCCGCGTCGCCGTCGTCGACATCGACGCCGACGCCGCCGAAGCGACCGCCGCGGAGCTCGACCCGACCGGCGAGCGGGCCCGCGGCTTTGCCGCCGACGTCAGCGACGGCGCCTCGGTGGACGCGATGGTCGCCGCCGTCGTCGCGGCCTTCGGCCGGCTCGACGTGCTCGTCAACAACGCGGGCATCATCCGGCCGGGCGCCACCCAGGAGCTCTCCGACGCCGACTGGGACGACCTCGTCGGCGTCCACCTCGGCGGCACCTTCCGCTGCTCCCGGGCCGCCTTCCCCCACCTCAAGGCCGCTCAGGGCTCGATCGTCAGCACCGCTTCGGTCGCGGCCCGGGTCGGGTTCTCCAAACGGGCCTCCTATTGCGCGGCCAAGGGGGGCATCCTCGGCCTGACCAGGTGCCTCGCGGTCGAGTGGGCGCCGCACGGCGTCCGCGTCAACGCGGTCGCCCCCGGCCACACCCGCACCCAGCTGGTCGACCACGCGATCGAGTCCGGCGTCCTGCCGCCGGAGCGGCTCGAGGCGCGGATCGGGCGGATCCCGATGGGCCGGATGGCGACGCCGGCCGAGATCGCCGCGGGGATCGTCTTCCTCGGCTCGCCCAAGGCGAGCTACATCTCCGGCGAGACCCTCTACATCGACGGCGCCTTCTCGGTCAACGCGGACGAGCTTCCGGTGGAGGCATGACCGCCGCGCCCCCGGCCGGCGCCGTGACCGGGTCGGTGCACACCGGGTTCCAGGTCGCCGACCTCGATCGCTCGGTCGACTTCTACGTCGGCCTGCTCGGCCTCGAGCTGCGTTCACGGCACGTGACCGACGCGCCCTACATCGGCGAGCTGGTCGGGTACCCGGGCGTCGAGCTGAACGTCGCGTTCGTGGGGATACCCGGCTCCGAGCACTGGCTCGAGCTGCTCGAGTACCGCAACGTCACCCGGGAAGCGGTGGACCCGGCCAACGCGAACCCCGGCACCGCGCACATCTGTCTCACGGTGACCGATCTCCGCGGGCTCCACGCGCGGCTGGAGCAGGCCGGCGTCGAGTTCGTCAGCGGGCCGGTCATGCCCACCGCCGGGATCAACCAGGGCCGGTTGGCCCTCTACATGAAGGATCCCGACGGGATCCGGGTCGAGCTCCTGCAGCTCGAGCGGGTGGACCTCTGATGCGCCCGAGCACACACGAGGAGGAGATGAAGCAATGTTGCTAGCTACGGAGCCCGTCGGCCTCGACCGGCTCGAGGTGTTCGCCAACGGCCTCGATCACGCGGAGGGCATCGCGATCCTGGAGGACGGCACGATCTACGTCGGCGGCGAGGCCGGCCAGGTCTACCGCGTCGAGGACGACGGGACCTTCGCCGAGGTGGCGAGGACCGGGGGCTTCTCCCTCGGGCTCGCGGCTGATCGGGAGGGGGCGCTATACGTCTGCGACAACGTGCGAAAAGCCGTCCTCAAGGTCGATCCGGGGAGCGCCGAGGTCGAGGTTTTCAGCTCCGGCCTGCCGGAGCGACCGATGGCGGTCCCGAACTGGGGCGCCTTCGACGGCGACGGCAACTACTACGTCTCCGACTCCGGCGATTGGCTTGCCTCCGACGGGTTCATCTGGGTGGTCCGTCCGGGAGGGCGGACGGAGGTGTGGAGCGAGGAGTCGGTCAATTTCCCCAACGGGCTGGCCGTCGCCCCCGACGGCTCCCGGGTGTTCGTGGTCGAGAGCGCGCCGGACGCGGCGATCGTCGAGATCCCGATCGCGGCGGGCGGCGCCGCGGGCCCGCGGCGCGTCCTCTGTGATCTCGGGCTCGCCGTCCCCGACGGGATCGCCGTCGCCGCCGACGGCTCCCTGATCGTCGCCTGCTACCGGCCGGACGTGATCTACCGATGGCACGAGCGCGACGGCCTGGAGATCCTCGCGGGCGACCCGCAGGGGGTCGTCCTCGCCGCCCCGACGAACGTCGCCTTCCGCGGCGAGGGACTGGGCGAGCTGATCGTCCCGAACCTCGGTCGGTGGCACCTGACGCGCGGCGAGCTCGGCGTCAGCGGCACCCCGCTCTTCTATCCAACCGCGTCGCAACTGGAGGGCTGAACGCATGTCTAGGACACCGAACGTCGACGAGCATCTGCTCGAGCGCCTCTTCGACCTGAGCGGAAAGGTCGCGGTCGTCACCGGCGGGGCGAGTGGGTTGGGCGAGGCGATCAGCCTCGGCTTGGCCCAGGCCGGTGCGATCGTCGTGGTCGCCGACATCAACCGCGAGTCCGTCGACGGGCTGCTTGCCGCGGTCGACGGCCGCGACGAGCGGCTCTTCGGGGCCGAGGTGGACGTCACCGACAAGCAGTCCCTCGAGGGCCTGGTCGCCGACGTCGTCGCCACGCATGGTTCGCTCGACGTCCTCGTCAACAGCGCCGGCACGGCGGCGCGGCACGTCGCCGAGGACTTCCCCGAGGAGGACTGGGACCGGGTCGTCGGGCTGAACCTGAAGGGCTCCTTCCTCGCCTGCCAGGTGGCCGGGCGGCAGATGCTCGAGCAGCGCTCGGGAAGCATCGTCAACCTCGCCTCGATCGGCGCCTCGATCGCCTATCCGCACACCACCGCCTACCTGCAGAGCAAGGGCGGGGTGGCGCAGCTGACCAGGAGCCTGGCGCTCGAGTGGATCGACCGCGGCGTGCGCGTCAACGCGCTGGCGCCCTGTCTGTTCGACACCCCGCTCGTGCGGGCCTCCGACGCGAAGGCGAGCCTGACCAGCGAATGGATCACCGCGCGCACCCCGATCGGGCGCCGCGGCGAGCCGCACGAGATGGCGGGTCCGGCGGTGTTCCTGGCCTCCGAGGCCGCCTCGATGGTCACCGGCCACATCCTCCAGGTGGACGGGGGGTACCTGATTGCGTGAGCTGGAGCCGACAGGCCTGACAATCGATGCGATCGACGCGGCGACGCTCCGCGCCAAGCTGCCCTCGCCGGTCAACTTCGGCGCCTGGCGGATGGCTTATCGGGAATACGTCGTGGTGCGCGTGAAGGTGAGCAACGGCCTCGAAGGCTGGGCCTTCACGCTGACCCGCGACGGCCCGGTCGCGGAGGCGATCTCGATGTGGCTGGCGGCGCGCTACCGGGGCGCCGCCCTCGACGATCCGGGCGCGGCCTTCGCCCAGGCTCAGCGGTCGAGCCTGGCGTCGCTCTCGGCGGGAGTCGGGCTGCGGGCGCTCTCGGTCGTCGATCTGGCGGTCTGGGACGCGCTGGCCAAGGCCCACGAGATCTCGATCGCGCGCCTGCTCACGGGCGAGCCGGCGAGCCCGCGGCCGGTCACGGCGATCATCGGCTACCCGCCGACCATGGACGGCGAGGCCGTCGGCGAGCAGACCCGGGAGCTGGTCGAGGCCGGGTGGCGGCGGTTCAAGCTGCCGATCTCCGGGGACCGGGAGCTGACGCTCGAGCGGGTCGAGGCGGCCGCCGCCGCCGCTCCCGGATGCTCGCTGGCGATGGACTGGGCGTGGGTCTTCGACGACGTCGAGGAGGCCGCCCGGCTGCTCGAGGCCCTGCCCGCACGGCTCGACTTCGTCGAGGACATCTTTCCCCCCGGCGACGCCGAGCGGGTGGCCGCGTTCCGGCGCCGCATCCCGATCCCGGTGGCGATGGGCGACGAGCAGGGCGGCTCCTACTATCCCGACGCCCTGATCGCCGCCAAGGCCGTGGACATCGTCCGCGTCGACCTGACCTGCATGGGGGGGATCTCCGGCGCCAGGCAGGTGATCGAGAAAGCCGCCGGCGCCGGCCTGTCCTGCCTGCCGCACATGTTCGCCCACGTCCATTCCCAGGCGATCGGGGCGCTCGGCCTCGCCGACGCGCCGGTGGAGTGGGGCGTGCCGTGGACCGGGGTGGATCCATACGCCGATTCCCTGGCGCGACCCGAGGTCGACGACGGCCTGATGCGACCGCTGCCCGAGGCCCCGGGGTTCGGCGAGCTCGTCAACCGGGACTGGATCGGCGACCAGGAGGTCGTCGCGGACCCGGCGGGGATCCTCGCGTGAAGTTCCTGGTGAGGATCGAGGTGCGCCTTCCGCCCGACCTCGCCCCGGAGGCTCGGTCGGAGCTGTTGGAGGACGAGCGGCGGCGCGGGCGCGAGCTGAAGGAGGCGGGGCTGATCGTCGACATCTGGCGGATCCCCGGACGGCTCGAAAACGTCGGCATCTGGTCGGCGCAGGGGCCGACCGCGCTCCACGAGGCGCTTCGCTCCCTGCCGGTCGCCGGGTATGCCGAGATCGAGGTGACGGCCCTCGCCCGCCATCCCCTGACCGACGACGGGGACGACCTTGCGTAGCGCGGGCGCGGCGACGCTCGACGAGCTCCTCACCTCCCCGTCGTTCGTGGCGGACCCCTACCCGGTCTACGCGCGGCTGCGGGAGGAGGCGCCCGTCTACTGGTGCGATCCCTGGGAACAGTGGATCGTCACCCGGCATGCCGACGTCGAGGAGATCCTGAAAAGCCCCGACCGGTTCTCCAGCAGCGGCTGGGAGGCGCGGTTCCTGGGGCTGCTTCCGGACGGCTTCCGGGAGCAGCTGCCGCGGGTCGTCGGCCACTACGAGACCCCGGTCCTCTCGAACACCGACCCGCCCGATCACCGGCGCCTGCGGACGTTGGTCGTGAAGAGCTTCACGCCGCGGGTGCTGAAGGGGATGGCGCCGGCGATCGAGCGCCTGGTCGACGAAATGCTGACCCCACTCGAGTCCCAGGACGAGATCGAGATGATCTCCGAGTTCGCCTACCCCCTGCCGGCGACGGTGATCGCGCAGTTGCTCGGGGCCCCGGTGGAGTCTGGCGAGGATTACTCGCGCTGGTCGGCGGACGTCGTCGCCTTCGTCGGAACCGGATCCCCGGACGCCGGTCGCTCCGAACGCCTCGAGGCCAGCCTCGGCGCCTTCCGCGCGCACCTCGAGCCGCTCCTGCGCGAACGGCGCGAGCGGCCTCGCCAGGACCTGCTGAGCCATCTCGTCGCCGACCACGACGGCGACTCCCTCACCGACCGCGAGCTGGTCGCGACCTGCGTCACCCTGCTGTTCGCCGGGCATGAGACCACCGCCAACCTGATCGTCAACGGGCTGCTCTCGTTGCTGCGGAACCCGGAACAGCTCGCGCTGCTCCAGGAGCGGCCGGAGCTGATGGCGGCGGCGGTCGAGGAGATGCTGCGGTTCGAGGGGCCGGTCCAGCGGGTCCGCCGGGTCGCGACCGAGGATCTCGAGCTCGGCGATCGGGCGATCCGCCGCGGCGATTCGGTCATGGGCTTCATCGGGGCCGCGAACCGGGATCCATCGGTGTTCGAGGCCCCGGACCGGTTCGACATCACCCGCGAGCCGAGTCACCTGGCCTTCGGCAAGGGGATCCACTTCTGCGTCGGCGCGGGGCTCTCCCGGATCGAGGCGCCGATCGCCCTGGCGGCGGTCCTCGCCCGCTTCCCGGATCTGGAGCTGGCCGGCGAGCCCGTCTGGAAACCCAACATCACCTTCCGCGGACTCGAGCGGCTGGCGGTCCGACGCGGGCACCCAAGAAGTATGGACGTATAACTAAATGACTGATACATTCATCTAGTTAGACAGGAGTCCACCGTGCCACCGCCGGCGCGCAACCCAGGAGGTTCCCGATGTCCCTGCTCACCGCATTGGTCCCGACCGCGGACTGGAGCGGCCCCGGCTGGTGGGTCGTCTTCTTCCCGATCGGTTGGTTCGCCCTCTTCTTCCTGATCTTCTTCGTCTTCCGTCGCCTCGGCCCGTGGGGTTGCGGCTGGGGCCTTGCCTACGGGCCTCGTTACGGCCGCCGTGGCTGGGGCGGGGCGGCCGATCCGCTCGACGTCCTCGATCGGCGCTTCGCCGAGGGCGACATCGACGCGGAGGAGTACCGCAGCCGCCGCGCGACGCTCGAGCGAGAGGGGTGAGGGGTGGGTTCGACCCCCGCGCGACGCTCGAGCCGCAGGAGTGAGGGGCAGGCCGCCCGCGCTCAGGCGGCGACGGTGCGGGCGAGGAGCGCCGTGAGCTCCTCGAAGTGGCGCTCGGCGGCGGCCTCGTCGTAGGCGGGGGTGTCGGCCATCGTGTAGCCGTGCGCGGCGCCCGCGTACACCTCGGCGCGGAACTCCTTGCCGGCCGCGCGCAGGGCGCCTTCTACGGTCGCGATCTGCGCCGGCGTCGCGCTTTTGTCGTGGTCGGCGAAGCCGAGGTAGAGCTCGGCGTCGATCGCCGCCGCGCCGAGGTGCGGGCTGTCGTCACCATCGCCGACCAGGCCGCCGGTGTGGAAGCAGCCGAGGGCCGCGACCCGGTCCGGGTAGGCGGCGGCGATCCGCCAGCCCAGCCGCCCGCCCATGCAGTAGCCGGTGATCGCCACGGGGCCGCCGCCCGCCTCCTCCTCCAGCCGGTCGAGGTAGGCGGCGCCGTCGGCGACGATCCGCTCCGGCGTCAGCGCCCGCATCAGCGGCATCACCCGGCCGAAGACCTCGCCGCGGCGCTCGGGGTCGCCGAGCCCGTCGAGCGAGACGACCGGCGCCCGCCCCGCCCGGTAGAAGACGTTGGGCGCGAGGACGACGTAGCCCATCGCGGCGACGCGGTCGGCCATCCGCTCGATCTGCGGCCGCAGGCCGAAGGCGTCGATCAGGAAGAGGACGCCGGGATGGGCGCGGCCGTCGCCGGGCCGGGCCAGGTAGGAGTCGGCGACCCCGTCCGCGGTGTTGACGTCGATCGTCTCGCCCACGCACGGGAGGATATGGAGGAGCGAGCGGCGGCCGCCGACCTCCACCGGGCTCAGGGCTCGAGCCCGCCCGCCGTGGCCCGAGCCGGCCCCACGCTCAGCCGCCAGAGGCGCGAGTCCGGCGCGGAGATCAGCGACCCCCGGCCGCCCGGGGCGCAGACCCCGCACCAGATCTCGTACGCGTAGGCGCCGGGACGCAGGTCGGGGATCGTGAAGTCGAGCAGGTAGCGGGGCGGGTCGCCGCTTTCGGGGTCGTTGCCGCCGGCCGGCGGGATCGCGCGGCCGAGGTAGGTGAAGGGCGCGCGGCGCGGCGGGGCGAGCGTGCTCGGCGCGCAGAGCGCCTTCGGACCGCATTCGATCAGCTGTGGCGCCCGCGAGCGCGGGACCAGCGAGACGCCGAACCAGGCGGGCGGGTCCTTCTTGGTGCCGAGCATGCACGGCCCGTGTTCGAACCCTTTCGGGTGACGCTGGCCTTTCGGCCCGACGCAGGGCGGGAAGCAGAACCCGCAGCCCAGGGTCAGGGTGACCGACGTCCCCGGCGCGCCGCCGTGGCGGCTGACCTTTTCCACCCCGACGGCGGCGTGCGCCTGCGTCGCCGCGAGCGCCATCACGATCGCGACGAGCGCGGCCGCGCCGGCCGCGGCCAGTGCGATCGCCTTCGTCGTCGCGGTCGCATGCGATCTACGCATCTGCATGGTGTCTCCTCTCCTCGGTGTCACGCGCCTCTGCCCCTCCTACAACCGCCGCGCGGGATCGGTTCCCGCCCGGATCCGGGAACCGATCGGCGGGTCGCGTTGTAGAACGGGTTGGTGGCGGGCGAAACCATCGCCGAGGAGTCCCTGCTGACCCGCGCCCGGGAGGGCGACGTGCGCGCCTACGAAGAGCTGGTCGAACGGCATCAGGAGACGGCGTTCCGGGTCGCCTGGCTGATCACGCGCTCGAGCGCCGACGCCGAGGAGGCCGTCCAGGACGCCTTCCTCAAGGCCTACCGCGCCCTTGGTCGCTTCCGCGCCGGGGCGCCGTTCCGGCCGTGGCTGCTGCGGATCGTCGCCAACGAGGCGCGCAACCGGCGGGTCGCGGTCGTGCGGCGGGAGCGGCTCGCCCTGCGCCTCCACGAGGAGCGGCGGCCCGCCGTCGCCGGCGCCGCCGAGGCGGAGGCGCTCGCGGCCGCCGAGCGCGAGGCGCTCCTCGCCGCCGCCGCCCGACTCGACGAGCGCGACCGCCTGGTCATCGGCGCGCGCTTCTTCCTCGGACTGAGCGAGGCGGAGACCGCGGCCACCCTCGGCGTCCGCCGCGGCACCGTCAAGTCACGCCTCAGCCGCGCGCTCGGCCGGCTGCGAAAGGAGATCGAGCGAGATGGCTGAACTCCAGCAGCGCCTCGCCGAGCTTGCCGAGCGGCTCGACTTCCCCGCGACCCCGCCACTGGCCGCACGGGTGGGGGACGAGCTGCGCGCCGCCGAGCCCCCGGCCCACCCGCGACGCACCACCCCCCGTCCGCGCCGCGGTACGACCGACCCGCCACGCGCCGCCACCCCTCGCCCGCGACCCGTCACCCCCGGCCCGCGACGCACCACCCCCCGTCCGCGCCGCGGCGCCCAACGCCCGCGCCGCGGCGCCACGCGCATGCGCCTGGCGCTCCTCGTCGTCCTTGCGGCGCTGCTGCTGGCCGCCGGCGCCGTCGCCGCCGTCCCCGCGACCCGGCACGCCGTCCTCGAACTGCTCGGCCTCCGCGGCGAGACGATCGAGCGGGTGCCGCGCCTGCCGGAGAACGCGCGGGCGAAGCCGGCCTGGCGGCTCGGCCGCCCGACGACCCTCGCCGCCGCCCGCCCGCGCCTGTCCTTCGCGCCGCTCCTGCCGGCCGGCCTCGCGGGCCCGAATGGCGTCTTCCTCAACTACGGCACCCCGGGCCGCTCGCTGAACCTCACCTACCCGCCGCAGCCGGGCCTGCCGCGCTCGCGCTTCACCGGCGTCGGCCTCCTCGTCAACGAGCTGAACGGCCACGCCGCGCCGGGCTTCTACGGCAAGATGGTGCCCCGCGACGCCCGCATCGAGCGCTTCGGCATCGACGGCCGCTTCGCCGTCTGGGTCGAAGGCCTGCACCTCTTCTTCTACAAGCCCACGACCGACCACACCTTCCACATCGGCCACTCGCGCCTCGCCGCCAACGCGCTCCTGGTCCAGCGCGGCAACGTCATGGTCCGACTCGAGGGCAAGTTCGACAAAGCGACCGCGACCGCGATCGCCCGCACGCTCGGGCGCTAGTCGATTGATTCCACGGCCTGCACGCCCGGGGGAGGGTTCATGCCCCGCAAGCTGGCGCCCGGGGTAGGGACCCGCCCCTCTCGCCACGGCCCGGGCAGGCTGTGGCCGTGGCGAGAGGGGCGGGTGTGCGGAAGGTGTGGAGGGACCCTGACGGGAGCGTCACGGGGGTGCGACGGGTGTGCGCCAGAAGTGCGGCGGGGCCGTCACCGACGGGCGCCGAGGGCCGATTCCCGAACGGTCAGAGATCTGCGTGGTTGGAAATCCGCGTATGGCGGGGGTTTCCAACCACGCGGATGCCCGGTCGGTCTTCCGTGGTTCGAAATCCACGCCATAGGTGGATTTCGAACCACGCGAGCCCCCGGCTGCCGGATCCGTGACGGAGATGCCGGGAACTCCACACTTCCTCCCGTGTCGTCCGACACCGACCTACGCGCTGTCGACTTTTGGGCCCCTATGGGGGTCCAAAAGTCGACAGCGCGATCCCGGCCTCTCGGTCCCGGCCCGGAGAAGCCTCAGGGGGCCTTCCGGGGCCGGAGAGTGTGACGTTCCCGGCATCTCTGCGACCGATCCGGCCGAGGTGTGGAGGCTCTCCGACCCGATCGTCACGGAAGTCCGACTTCGCAACGTCCCTGTGCCGCCTCTCCCACGCAAGCCTCACGTCCTGGGCTCCTCATGGGGGTCACAGCCTGCCAGGACCCCCCATGAGGAGCCCAGGACACCCGCACCCATCTCGGACGGCCACCCGCCCGCACGTATCCACATTCCTACGTTGGGGCCGCTTTCCCGGGTTAGGATCGGAAAGCTCATCCAACGGGAAGGCAGTTCGTGAACGCCAACCGCGAGCTCTGGGAGAAGGGTGACTTCACGCGCATCGCCGCGACCATGCGGGCGAGTGGCGAGGCGCTGGTGGACGGGCTCGGGATCGCCCCGGGGATGGCGGTCCTGGACCTCGGCTGCGGCGACGGGAACACGGCGCTGCCCGCCGCCGAGTGCGGCGCCGAGGTGCTCGGCGTCGACCTCACCGCCAAGCTGCTGGCCGCCGGCGAGGCCCGCGCCGTCGCGGCGGGCCTCGACAACGTCAGCTTCCAGGAGGGCGACGCCTCGCAGCTGGTCGACCTCGAGGATGAGCGCTTCGACCTCACGCTGAGCGTCTTCGGGGCGATGTTCGCGCCGCGCCCTTATGACGTCGCCAAGGAGATGGTGCGGGTGACGCGGCCGGGCGGGCGGATCGTGATGGGCAACTGGATCCCCGGCGACCCGACCCTGGTCGCGCAGATCCTGAAGATCGCCGCCGCCTACTCGCCACCGCCGCCGAAAGGGTTCATCAGCCCGATGACCTGGGGGATGGAGGACGAGGTCGTCGCGCGTTTCGGCGAGGCCGGGGTCCCCGCCGGGCAGGTCGGCTTCGAACGCGCCTCCTGGATCTTCGATTACGCGGGCACGCCGGAGGAGCTGGTCGGGCTCTTCCGCGACTACTACGGCCCGACGATGAACGCGTTCGCCGCCGCCGCGGCCGACGGACGCGAGGGCCTGCTCCAAGCCGAGCTCGACGCCCTCTTCGCCGACCAGAACCGCAGCCTGGACGGCGGCACCGAAATCGCGGCGACCTTCCTGCTGGTGAATGTCACGCGTTCCTATCCATAGGAGGTAGCGAGATGAAATACATGTGCATCGCGCGGCCGGGCCCGTTGCCGCCCAGCCCTGACCAGTTCGACGCGGCGCTCGAGTGGCTGCAAGGCCAGCTCGACGACGGCACGCTGGACTGCCTGTACGGGTTCCTCGAAGGCGGCGGCGTCGCCATCGCCAACGCCGACTCGCACGCCCAGGCGCTCGAGCAGATGACCGAATACCCGCTCTACGGGATGGTCACCTGGGAGGTGACGCCGGTGCTCGCCTTCGGCGAAGGCGACGAGATGATCCGGGCCAAACTGGTCGAGGCCCAGGCGGCGATGGGCGGCGCCGCGGCGTAGCCGACCGCTCAAAATGCCTCCGCGCCCGAGTTTCGGTCGCCGAGAGACCGAAACTCGGGCGCGGAGATCCCTGACTCAGTATCCGTAGGCGCCGCCCGAGCTTTCTTCTTCGGTTTCCGGTTCGGCTTCGGCGCCGCCGCCGGTCGCCTGGCCCATGACCGCGGCACCCTTTGCGTCGAGCGCGAACCAGGTGCCTTCGACTTCGTTGCCGTTCGCTTCGCCCGGCGCCGTGTCCGCGGCGTAGGTGTAGAGCGGGTGGCCTTCGTAGGTCACCTGCATGGTGCCGTCCTTGCGCTTCGTGGTGCCGAGGGCGGCGGCCATCGCGCCTTCGCCCGCGGTCGGCTTGCCGGTCGTCGTCACCGGTGGCCAGGCCGCTTCGCAGCCGCCGTAGCATTCCGATTTCGTGCCGTTGTCGACCGTGAAGTCGTAGACGGTCATCCCTTCCGAGTCGACGAGGACGGTCCCGAGGCCTTCGACCTGGGCCGTGCCGATCGTCCCGCCGGACCCGGAGTTGCTCGCCTTCACCGCGTTGCCTTCACCGCCGCCCGCGCCGCTCGATTCGGTGCCGGAGCTGCTCGAGCCGCCGCCGCAGCCGGCGATCGCGAGCGCGCCGAGCACCGCCGCCAGGCCGAGCGCGAACATCACCTTCTTCGGGGTCTTCATCACTTTCATACCTCCTCGGGGGTTGCGCCCGGGGGTACGCGCGGCGGGCCCGCCGGGTTCAGCGCGGCGGCTTGATCCGCAGGTCGGCGACGCCGATCATGGTCGCGCTCGCGATCACCGGGAACTGGCCGGCCTTGGTCGCCTTGAAGGAGATGATCGAGCTTTCCTCGATCGACTGCTTGATGTTCAGCCCGCGGATTTCGAAGGCGAACGGTTCGTCGGTTTCGATCTCGAAGCGGACCTTTTCGCCCTTGCGGAAGGTGAGCTGCCTGGGGCCGGCGTCGGTGGGCGGGGCGCCGCCGATCACTTCCACGACCGGCACCGGCCGCTGCTTGGCGGGCGGCTTCTGCTGGGCCGGCGCCCCCTGGCCCGGCGATTGGGCCTGGGACGGGGCCGTCGCCGTGGTCGTCGTCTGTCCCGTCGTCGTCCCGCCTTCGTTGACTTTCGGCGCGTCGATCGTCCCTTCCGAGTGGACGAAGACGAAGTAGACGAGGACGCCGAGCCCGATCACGAGCCCGAGGACGATCCCGAGGGCCCAGTCGACCCAGCGCCGCCTCATGGCGATTCCGGCGGCCCGATCTGCGGCGAGCGGGTCGGGGCGGCGAGCCCCAGATAGGCGACGATCTGGTAGCCGCCGGGGTTGGTCTGGATCGGCGCGTTCTTCCAGTTGTTGGCGAGCCAGACGTTGCCGGAGGGGTCGATCGCGACGCCGGTGTTGCGGACCAGGCCGTCGAAGCCGTACCCGGACTTCGGCGAGATCGCGGCGCCGCGGCGGCGCTTGCCGGGCGGGCAGTTGCGCGGCTCGGTCCCGCAGAGCTCCGACAGGCGCCGGCCGCCGAAGTTGGCGACCCAGACCTGGTCGGCGCCGTCGACGGCGATGCCCCAGGGGTTGGTGAGGCCCGCGCCGGTGATCGGGCCGCCGCCGGCCGGCTCACCGCTCGGCTTCAGCAGCGTGACGTCGCCGCCGCCCTTGCCGGCCCTCTGCTCCGCTTCGTTTGCGGGCACCTTGCCGGGGCAGGGCGCGACGACCCACTTCGAGTTCGACACCCACATGTAGCCGTTGCTGTCGCCGGCGATGCCGAGCGGCAGGTGCAGGCCGCCGCCGGTGGCGAGGCTCAGGGGCTTGCCGGCGGTGGAGAGGCGGGCCACCGAGTTGCTCGAGTTGCCGGTGGCGAAGACTTCGCCCCGCGCGTTCACTGCGGCGCCGAAGGGCCGTTCGAAGCCGACCTGGCTCCCCGCGGTGATCCCCGCTTCGCCGAAGTTGAGCGCCTTGGCCGGGTCGCCTTCGACGACCTTGGTGACGCTGTCGTTGCCGCAGTTGGCGAGCCAGATGTTGCCGCCCTGGTCGGTGACCGTCCCCTGCGGCCAGCTGATCCCGCCGACTTCCCAGCCGCCCGGGGGCGAGAGCGCTTTGCCGGAGAGGCTGAAGACCGAGGCGCTGTAGTGGTTGGCCTCGGTTTCGCAGCCCTTGCCTTCGAAGCCGAAGTTGCCGAGCCAGACGCGGTTCGAGGGGTCGATCGTGATCCCGAATCCGACCCCGCTGAGCCCGCCGCCCTTATATGGAGCGCCGGGGTAGGTCTGGCCGGTCGGGGTGAAGCGGAAGAGCTCGTCGCTGCCGCAGGCGGGCTTGCGCGATTCGCGGCTGTAGGCGTAGTTGTTGCCGACCCAGATGTTGCCTTCGGCGTCGATCGCGAAGTTGCCGGGGCCGTCCATGCCGGGCGGGTCGCCTTCGAAGCGCAGGGCGAGGGTCCAGGCGTCGGGGGCTTCGCCCGGGGCGAGCGCCGGGCTCCAGGTCCCGCGGCGGTGCGCGGCGGCAAGCGAGAGCTTGTAGAGCCCGCGGACGTCGTGCCACGGGTAGCGGGCGATGTCCACGGCCGCCGACAGGGTGTCGGTGGCGGGGCCGCCGCCGGGGGCCCGCGCCTTGGAGAGGAGGCGGACGCAGCCGAGGTCCTGGCGGCGGCAGATCGTCAGCAGGTTGGCGAGCGCGTTGAAGGTGCGCAGGGTGGAGGTCGACCTGCCGTTGGGGAACTCCCGCAGCACTTTGGCGAGGCCGCCGCCGAGGTCGACGAGGTCCCCGCTCATCGCCGCCGCGTTGCGCAGGCCCGGGTTCTGGCCGACGACGACGCCGTCGACGCCGATGAACTGGGCCATCGCGAAGCCCATCGCCACCGTGGTGCGCTCGTTCACCTTGACCCGGCGCGGGATTCGGCCTTCGCCGAGCGCCGCGGCGAGGCGGTAGCTCTGCCCGTAGATCGGGTAGCCCGCTTCGGCGGCGCCACCGGGGCGGGTCGCGAGGAGGTAGGTGACCTGGCCGGGGCGCGCGCCCTTGTAGTGGATGGCGAAGGCGCCGCCGTCGCCGCTGCGGGCGCCGCCGAGCCGCACCGGTAGCCGGTCGCCGGGCAGCGCCGCCATCAGCCGCACGTTCATGCCGCGCAGCGGGACGGTGCCGGCGATCGTCCCGGAGCTCTTGGCCGCGGCCGTCCCAGGCAGCAGCGCCCCCACGAGGATCGACAGCATCACGACAAGACAGCGACGGAACGGCAAGTGGTTCTCCTCTTCGGGCGCGGGCGGACGCAGGCTATTCGCTGAATAGAGTTCGCGCCGAGGAGGACCGGCCCTTTGTACGAGTACGACCCATCCAGCTTCCGCGGCGTCTTCGAGCGCGACTTCGGTTACCTCGCCGGGGTGGCGCGGAACGCCTCGCGGTTCGCCGGTCGGCTCGCGCTGGCCGAGGCCGAGGGCGAGCGCACCTGGACCTACGCGGAGCTCTGGCGCGACGTCGAGCGGCTCGCGGGGGAGCTCGGCGCGCGCGGCGTGCGGCCGGGGGAGACGGTCGTCTTCCAGCTCTTCAACGGGCCCGAGTTCGCGCTGACCTGGCTCGCCGCGATGCGCCTCGGGGCGATCCCGACGCCGATCAACTTCCGCCTCTCGGCGGGCGAAACCGCCCACGTCATCGACGACTCGCGCCCGGCCGCGTTCGTCTTCGACGCCGAGCTCGGCGCGGCGGCGCGCGAGGCGCTCGAGCTGGCGTCCCACGCCCCTGGCTGGA
>Ga0209916_1000682_pt1 | contig 45808 bp, 47 predicted proteins | sample ThiBio_1000_plan_FD_183956 | JGI IMG/M metagenome (GOLD analysis project Ga0209916, IMG submission 183956) | Wastewater bioreactor microbial communities from Cape Town, South Africa - Thiocy_solids_2 (SPAdes) | ecosystem: Engineered > Bioreactor > Thiocyanate-remediating > Anaerobic-Aerobic ... | reverse complement strand
TAAAGATACTATAGAATATTTAGGTTTAATAGCTTCAGTTGCTTCTTCATTGATCGTGAAGACAAAATAGTAAGCTCCTCTATCATATAGAAATTTAGCATCATGTTTTATACATTTTTGGCCATCAATTTTTGTGACTGCCCTGAGTTTACATAAAAAGTTGCATTAGCGATTTTATCCATATTTTTGGACAGTTCCAGCAATTGGTCGCGGAATGATTTTTGACAATCAAATATTACATAGTGGCAACAAAGTTACTTCTGGTTATAAATATCTATTACGAACAGATGTAATGGTGTAGATGCCACTCTATGGCGACAGTATCTTTCCATCAATCTTGTATGTAAAGTATTTCTTGTAGTTTGAGATTACATAGTCAACAGATTTGCCTTTAACTTTGTCACGTAGACTAACAAATACATCATATGATTCTGCGCTCGATAAGACTACTTTGATATTTTCATCATTATTGAACTCTTCTAATTGTTTCTCTAATTTTTTAGTGCCGCGATTGTGCAAGCTAACAGATTTATGTGAACCATCTTTATAAATAACCACAACCTTCTTGCCAGATGCTAAAGGTAGCCAGAATTTATATAGTGGAACATTTCCTATTATTTCGGCCTTCTTCGTTGAAATGCGAGATTTAGACGCAGTTTTGCGAGTTTTAGCCACCATTTTTGTTATTATATTTCGATAAAATAAAGCATGTAAGTATGATTTATTTGGGAAGAAAAAAGCTGCATAAAGCAGCTTTTTTCGATACCGTAGAACTACCGAAATTAAGATACACTGAAAGTGTAGCTTAATTTCGGTAGTTCTACGAAAGCCGACCTTGTTCCGAAAGTTTTTGATACTTTTCGCATTCGCGAAAAGTGCAAGACCTGTCCACCTTTGGTGGACAGGTCTTTTAACCTCGTTCTGGCAAAGCCAGAACGAGGTGTATCTTAATTTCGGAACAGGCCGGTACCCTACGGTTCCGAAATTAAGCGACATGCTTAATTTTGGAACACGACGGTATCAGGTCCAAACATGCTATATATAGTAAAACTGCATTTAATTATCTTTCAATATTCAGCGATGTCAACATCAGCTTGTGTTTTCATCTTAAGATCGCGGATAATAAACTTTCCTACAGCTAATTCGCTTTCCCCAATTATTACGACATATCGAATCCATGCTTGACAACATTCGCCAATGATTTTGCCAGGTTTTTTATCATCAGATGTCAATGCATACCGAATTTTCAACCCTTTTGTTTGCAATTTGTTTATAATTCGCATTTTATCTAAAATATTAACATTCCCAATAGTTGTAACGAAGTATTCATCGCGCCAATCAGATGCAACTGGTGGCATGTAAGCAGCAAGACGACTAATTCCAATTGATATGCCAACACATGGTCCATCAAGTAAACCATCGTATCGTCCACCAGCACTAATCGTTGCTGCAACGCCATCTAATTTAATTTCCCAAATGAATCCAGCATAATAATCCAAACCGCGTGCAAGAGAATTCGTAAATACAAGCTTGTCACCAAAGCCAAACACTCCAGCTAATTCTTGCAGCATTTTAAAATCCTTAGCAGATTCATCTAACATTGGTTTTGAGGAATCAATTGTAGTTTTAAGCATAGCAATTTGTACATCAGACAGACCAATCGCAGAAAATTCTGCCACAAGCGTGTCGAATGTTTGCTTATCAAGCTTGTCAATTATGGGACAAACGCGACGCCATTCAGATGCACCAACCGCCGTTTCAAGCATATATTTAAGATTCCTAACATCATTAATTAAAATTGTATAGCGCAAACCAAATGTATCTAAAACACGTCGAACTGTATTTAAACATGTGAATTCCGCTATCATTCCGGCTTGTTTTTCTCCATAAATGTCGAAATCTGCTTGAATAAATTCGCGATAGCGACCAGGTGATGGTTGGTCACGGCGATAGACTTTTCCTACACAATATCGCCGCATTTGTTTAATACCATTTTCCTTAACATATCGTGTAAATGGAACAGTGTGATCATAACGCAATGCAAGAAGTTCACCTCCCTCATCTGCAAGTCGATAGATTAGTTTCGTATCCGCTTCCTCACCATATTTACCAAGTAAAACATTTGTGCGTTCAAACACGGGTGTATCAAGTGGTTCACCTCCGGCTCCAGCAAATTCCTGTTTAGTTACATCAATTAGCCGATTTGTCATGGTATATTCGTCACCACACAGGTCGCGTGTTCCTTTTGGTATTTTGTACATTGCAATACTATTTCCTGGAGAAAACACGATAAAAAATGATGTTCAATTTTCAAGCATTTGACAACACTCAAATTGAAGGCACCTTTAACAAATTAACATGATTTTACTAGCGTAAAAATGCGTCTTGCGGCAAATATTTTCGGCAATCTGGCGCGCCAAATTCCCGCCACTGCATCATATGCAGTCGCCACCGCCCCAGTAAAACATCGCTATAATCTACATAATAGTAGCAATAATTGGAGCGTTGACCAGTGGAAAATTACGCGCGATTTTGTTCGCGTTTGTGCATCTAATCGTGTGCCAAATATCGATATGTTCTATCGTTCACATGTCCACACTTACGAGACTTTCCTGCGGGAAATTTCACCAACGCTAACATTTTGGGATGCTGGTGTGCGAACGACTCACAGCCTAACTTTCCCAATTGTTCCAGCCGTTGTCACCCAAACAGTCGTTAAGTATATTCTGGGGGATTATGCGCACAATCCAGCAGTTCTTGATTATTTCCGGGTTGAACGCACAGCTGAACTGGACAAACGGCGGCTACAGTTTGCCCGCGAACGTTATGCAACCGCAGGAAATACACATGTCGCAGCAATGTTCCAGCGACTAATGTAATGCGCAAACATATTGAAAGGCCAACATATTTTTACTGATTGGAGAAGAAAATGGCGCATGGTCCAGATACAGATGATTTATTGCCCCTATATATACAAAATAACACTTTGGCGATTGAATGGTTTGATATAACAAGTTTACCCGATTTACCAAATACAATTCATCGACTAATTTGTTCGTATTCAACCTTGATGCAACTGCCTTCTGATTTACCAATTTACCTTGAAGAACTTACATGTGATCATATGAGTTTACATAGTTTGCCAAAACTACCCAGAACCCTTAAGATTTTAAATTGTTATAACACACATATACCGCATTTACCAACGTTACCAAACCAACTAAGAGAACTTAGATGTAGCTATACAAAAATTAAAGAATTGCCACATTTGCCTAAATCTCTTAAAATATTAGATTGTTCACATACACAACTAACAAATTTACCACACTTGCCCAAATATTTACAACATATTGAATGTCATAACACAAAAATAGAGAAGTTACCAGACCCTCTTCCGAAATACTTAAAACTCCTGAATTGTTCACATACACAGATTACATGTTTACCTGAACTACCAGGATTGCTTGCATATCTAAATTGTACTAATACAAACATAACAAGTTTACCACAACTACCGGATTCTCTTGAAAAATTGTATTGTGGGCATACATGTTTGACAAAATTGCCAAAACTACCAGGCCTCCTTACACAATTACATTGTGAACACACAAATATAACAAAAATACCAAAGTTACCCAGAAATCTTGAAACTTTATTGTGTAATCATACATTTATATCAACATTGCCAAAAATACCTAAATCCATTAGGCACCTGGCTTGCGGAAAAACTCCATTTGTTGTAGAATGTGTACGTGCTGAAAGTTACGAACAATACATACAAGAGTTGTTGTACTTTTCCAGATGCAGACATATGAGTAATATAATTAAGGACGAATTAATAGGATAAATCGCGCTTGCACTATTTATTCGGGAACATTTTTTTCACCCTAGGCGAAAAAATGAATAGATGGAGTTGTACATCTGTCTAAACAATCTATGTCTAATGCTGTCATATTATAATTATGATATTGCTCCAATGTATCGTAAATTTTTTGACATTGATGGCGATACCATCTCCCTGCGCGTATCTCACAAAATAATTGCATATCGTTGTCATAAATATTTAGATGCGGGTCTTTTAACGCCTCGATTGCATCTTCAAAATGTTGTTCTGATTGTAATCCCATGAACAAATGCCACATCATTTCATTGAAAGGTCCTAAATATTCCATATTACATTTTAACTATTAAATATATTTTATGTAAATAAACACATCTAAAAAGTTGCACATATTGGCAATATTTACTCAATATTAGGGCTTCCCGCCGGTAGATTGGGAAGCCCCAATATTGAATCATACAATAATTTGTTCATAATAGTTTCATTTATGGCAACATTTAATCACGCAATAAATTCTGCAGTCGCAACAGGTATTGCGGAAATAATAACATTGCCAATATGTACCATGAAAACAGTATATCAAAACACGAATTCCACATCAATTACCCAAACAATTAAACATATTTTCCAAACCAGTGGAATAAAGGGGTTTTATAAAGCATCTGCTCCAGCAATCCTATCCCAAATGTTTTCAACTTCGTCTAAATTTGCATTATACAAAAAAATGGAAGATTTACAACTACCTTATACAAATAAGATTAGCAATGGAGTCATTAGCGGAGTAGTAACAACAATATTTACACATCCCTTAGATGTCGTCAAAATACATTGGCAAATGAATGAACGCTTAATGAATTCCCTGCATACAAATGGAATGCAATTGTTTTATAGGGGTTATTCAAAATCATTAAGTAAAGTCGCATTGGGATCAGCCCTATTCTTTCCTCTGACTGATTATTCAAAACAATTAACATGCAATAACATCATACTTGCATCATTCTTGTCTGGTTTTACGTCAACATTAATAGTGCATCCGGTTGATTATTTGAAAACGCGGCATATATATGGTCTTCCATTGTATCAAGGTATCAACCCGAAAGTGTACTATAAAGGTTTATCGCTTAATTTGCTAAGAATAGTGCCACATTTCATACTTGTAATGACAGGAATAGAAGTGATAGAAAAATATCGTAGTCAATTAGTCTAAACCGGCCCATTTTGGAACAAACCTTGGACTTTTACATATTTTTTAATGCAAATGCCATAATCTTGTGCTTTAGACCAAGTTACAAATCATGTGATTTTATTGGCGAATTCCACCCGACGAAATCCGTCCTGGCTAAATCCGTCCTGGCTAAATCCGTCCTGGCTAAATCCGTCCTGGCTAAGTATACTACTTTGCATCCCAACAAGTTACACAAAAGTCACCACTTGCAAACAAAAAATATATGTAAAACATTCGCATTGCATCCCAACAAGTTACGTGAAAGTCACCTTTCGTAACTAAAAATATATGTAAAACATTCGCATTGCATCCCAACAAGTTACACAAAAGTCACCACTTGCAAACAAAAAATATATGTAAAACATTCGCATTGCATCCTAAAAAGTTACGTGAAAGTCACCTTTCGTAACTAAAAATATATGTAAAAGTTCCATCAGATGCAAAACATATAAACTTGTATCAATTAATTATCGTAACTATCTTCATAATATTTCAACATTTTTAATGAATTCGGTTGAAGTGTATTAAGTAATTCACAGAACTTTTCGCAAATGATTTTGTGTAAATGTGAAACAGCTTTCACATAAAATTATAATATTACATCCGATAGTAATTTTTTGTTCAACGAAATTCCACCCGACGAAATTCCACCCGACCAAATTCCACCCGACCAAATTCCACCCGACCAAATTCCACCCGAAGGAATTCCACCCGACCAAATTCGTCCTGGCCAAATTCGTCCTGGCTAAATTCGTCCTGGCTAAATTCGTCCTGGCTAAATTCGTCCTGGCTAAATTCGTCCTGGCTAAATTCGTCCTGGCTAAATTCGTCCTGGCTAAATTCGTCCTGGCTAAATTCGTCCTGGCTAAATTCGTCCTGGCTAAATTCGTCCTGGCTAAATTCGTCCTGGCTAAATTCGTCCTGGCTGAGTAATTACTTTGCGAACTAAACAGTTACACGAAAGACATCACTTGCAAACAAAAAATATATGTAAAACATTACATTGCATCCCAAAAAGTTACACGAAAGACATCACTTGCAAACAAAAAATATATGTAAAACATTGCATTGTATCCCAAAAAGTTACACGAAAGACATCGCTTGCAAACAAAAATATATGTAAAAGTTGCCATCAGATGCAAAACATATCAACTAGTATCAACTAATTTGTAACCAACCATTCTTTTACAATTATCATAACCATCTCCACCATACACTTTAGTAAGTTCAAACTCTTTTTCAACATTTTTAATGAATTCTCTAGAAGTGTATCTGGCAACCCATGGAACTTTTTCGCCAATGATTTTATGTAAATGTGGAACAGCGATAGCATCTGCATGTTCAGATTTGTCCGTTTTTCGAATGAATTGTTTAACAATTTCACAAATTCGATTAGTAGGATGCAGAGTATATTTTCGGAAACAGATTGTATTAACTTTGAATACCCCCTTTAATCGCTTCGTTTCAAGCTTGAAAGTATCTGCATCATAATCAAATTTCACATTACAATGCATATGTGGAACATAGTGCATCAGGCGAATTGTCTTAGCAAATGAACATTCTATACCTAAAGCCATTAGTTTGTCTCTGAACCAGTCTTCAACGAATACGAAATCACTCTCATAAACGCATAAACCAGACACAAATATACCAAATTCAGCTTCGTTAACTAATGTAAGTAGTTGAATATTGTGAACAAACTGGCTTTTATAGAATGCTGCTATAAATTCAGCAAATATGTTGAATATCTTGTCAATGTTCGTTAAAATCGTAGTTTTGTCGCATTTAGTGAACTGGAAGGCAATGGGACCTGCATTCAAACCCTCGCGGGTTTCTACTAAAGCAATCTCTTTGAATGTATCTGGTGGGAAACTATAGAAAGTATGTAATAGATCGCCAAGTATTTTGTATTTAGTTTTAGGGGCGTCATGGCACCAATGGGTCACGATGTCTGGTCTTTTTGCCGGCGGTTTGTCTTTCAAGAAGTCGTTCATGCATTACGCTCTAATTAGCGCACCCACCCAACCAACAGAAATATACGTCAATATTTACGGGGGCGAACCCGAAAATACACAAAAATTGAAACATGATAGGTATTATTACATTTTTAACATATTTTGACAGAAATGGCCGACACTTCTGTATTTGATGATGAATGGGAAGAGGAGCCAGTAGCCGCCCCTGTGCGACGCACAGCGTCTGCTCCAATGCACGCAATACCATATATTGAACCACCTGCTGCTACTACAACGGCCGACTTACCACCTGATAGTGCAGCTGCTTTTGCAGATGCAAGTGTTCTGTGGGTAGGTTGGCATGGTGGTATGACGCGCGTTGGTCCCTTTCCAGCAGATGCAGACATGACGGATGTGATGCAAAGTTTTCCACTGCGGTCAAACAATGTAATGCGTCTGGAACTCAAAAAGTTCCCGTTTCTGACGTATGAATCCCGATGGGGATACAATTGGCTTCTCACCGACCTTTCTGTGAAGCTTGAAAATGAAACGAAGCAAACAGAAGAGGAAAAAGAGCGAGGCGAGTTGCCGCGCAAACCCGACGGGTTTGTTCTATTTGAAGCGCTAAATGAATGGGGCGCATCTCTTGGGCGCACCCCAGTATTCTGCACTAAATAGACACACCAACATTCATATACGGAACGGTTGCAATAACACGTCCACGGCGTGTGTAAACAATTGTGTTTTTAATAATGATTCCATCGTAATTTTTAACAATATCTGCCATTGTGTCAAGAGGTATCCAACCGGAACCAGCTAAAACCATATGTCTGACAATTTGATAATAACGTATAACAACTAAATTCATTGCATCTGATTCAAATGTTGTTAAATTATGTGACGGTTTTGCAAATAGTTGTTCAAATGCCTTAATACCAGCTTCAATTGTAATGATAGGTTTTACGCGATTTAGTGATACCATTGGATGCAAAACATATTGTAATATGTTTAATGTCTTTGGATATTTGGCGATGTCATCCCGATATTCACGCAAGAAATGCGCTATATTGTACTGACGTGAAAAAGCAATAATCTTGTCAGTTTTAACAAGTTCGGGCAGTAAATAGTCGTTAAGATAAGCTTCTTCCTGATTATCTGTGGTAGTTGATGCATAATTGTTAAAGTATTCTGCTGGTAAGCGTGTAAACGCTGCACAACTGTTTCCATAAACGCGAGGAAACTTAATTTCAGCATCAGGAAAAGCCTTTACATTTGAGTATGCGCTACTATAGAAGAAATCAACAGGCAATGAAATTTTGTTAATATTATGTATCATTTTCGAAAATTCGGCAATATGCTTTTCATTTGGTTTTATATTCTGAATTACAACGACACCTTTTGGAGAAGATGGTAAATCAAATAATTGTGAAAAACGTACATTTGTTGTTTCTGGGCAATTAAATTTAACAATGTTTGCAGTTTTTCCGAATTCTACAAGTGTTACATCATTTGGTGCCGCAATAGCATCTGAAATTGCTAATTTTATTTGGAATGTTGGATAGTAGAGTTTTTGCAAGCGAATCCAATTCATCATGTCATTATGTGGTGCATTAAACATTGTTAAACTAACAATATTTGGTGTGATAAGTTCAGTTGAACTATATGGCATGAAATCACATGTTAGCGGCGCAGTGACACCTGGCACAGCTTTCGGTTCATCTTCGACATTATCTACTGATACAGCTTTCGATTCATCTTGAATTTGACCTAAATTTAATGGAATATTAATAGGTGCTGCTATAAATGCTGGGATGTTATATGAAGTAGATGCAGCAGGCGCAGCAGCAGGCGCAGCAGCAGGCACAGCAGCAACTACCGCAGCAGCAGGCACAGCAGCAACTATTGCAGCAGCAGGCGCAGCAGCAGGCGCAGCAGCAGGCGCAGCAGCAGCAGGAGGTGCAGGAAGATTAGGAAGAACTACAGATGCAAAAGATGTAGCAGTAACAAGTGCTTTAATAACAAAAATTTGCATTTTATGCATCATATGTTTAGTAATAACGGCAACATCAGCAAGTTTTTGACGCAAATCACGTTCGTTATAATTGAGAGGAGCTTTCATAAAAACAAAAGTTGCACGTCGTTCATCAAGAAGTTTGCGAATAATATCAATAATGTTATGTGGACCAAGAAACATGTCTAAAGCGTTTGATTTGTAATAGTCTGGACCACCCCAAGGAGGGTCAAAAAACACCGCATCTTGCACAAGTGTATTCATTAAAACCGTATAATCACCGTTGTAAACTGTAACTTTATCATGCAATCCAACAACGTCCACATTGTTTTGTAACATTTGCGATCGTTGTACAGATAATTCGACTGAATTAACGTGAGCAAAATGCCGTGCAAAACTGATTGTATTACCGCCAACGCAAGCAGTTGCATCTGTAATTGTTGCTGCAGCGCCAATTATTCCGGCAAATAGTTCAGATTGTTGTTCGGCAAGTCTTCCTTCCGTAATTGAATAAAGAGCAACTTCATCTACTTGAATTTTCCATCGCTCACTTTCAGGAACAGATGAAAATAAATAGTCACGTTTGCTGGCTATAGCTGGAGGAATGTTAGCACCATGTGTTGCTAAATCAGGAATATATGCAGTTGATTGCGAATCATCGCCTGTTTTGGAGGGTTCGGCTGGAGCAATTGGAAGTGGTGGTTGTAATGGTGCTGTGGAAACAATTTGTGATGATGTAACTGATTCTGAATTAAATAAAAATTTTTCAGAGGTAATGTTTTTTGCGCCACCGCGTTTAGAAAAACGTTTGCGTGACGTTCGTCGGCGTTTTAATGTTACCGGTAGCAACCCCATCTATAGTTACTATTTACATGGATAATTCAAACGGTGTAAAAAGTACCGTCGTGTTCCGAAATTAAGCAACACTAAAAGTGTTGCTTAATATTTCGGAACACAGCGTAAACCCTTACTGTTCCAGAAATTAAGCAACACTTTTAGTGTTGCTTAATTTCGGAACAGTAGGATACTTAGCGTAATATATGTTCAATGCGTTTTTCAAGTCGTGATGCTAATGATGCATCACGTCTATACACAATTGCATCCATACGTTTAACATCACCAACTTCATATCTGCCAATGTGTAGACGTTTTTGAATGCCTAAAATACGTTTATCATCTTCATCGCGACTTTCATATTCGCGTAGAAGTTCATCTTTTTCGGTTTCAGCATATTGTAGAAGTACGTCGGATACTGAACTAAGTAGATATTTTTTATTCCAAGCCGCCCAAGTATCTATGGTTAAATCAACAAAATCAATAATTGCTCTTCCACCACCCTTCGGTAATCCACGCGCTACATCAAATAACGGTGCTAATGCGAAATTAACAGAATACATAAACATATTGTAAACAATATTCTGGATATCCATATCTTCAGCAATTCCGCGCTCATTTAACTCATTATATGTTCGGACTGACCATGCATCTCTCAATGAAACAAGTGCACGTATACGTTTAGTTGTATCAATGATGGCGCTAACAACAGCAGGGCTTCTTGTAAAAGTTGTTGGTATATGTCGCAAATTTTGTTCAAGGAAATGTTCGACATCACGTTTGTGATCTGTAAACAAATTATACGAACTCGGAATATAGTGTAATGATTTTATTATGTCTTTGTTGTCAAATGCCCAACGTGCTAAAGGTAATTCGAAGAATTGCAGTAAATCTCTGCAAGCTGAATATGGGTTTTTGCATAAGAACTTAAGCGTATCGATGTTTTCTAATTCTGGTGGAAATTTGTAATCCAATGCTTTTATGCTGGCTGCGAATCTCGCAACATTTTCAGCATGTGTTCCTTTGGTTGGGCCAAATGTTAGAGCAAATATGGCAAATACTGGATTTGATGCTAAGTTTTTACCAGGAAAAAGTGCAGTAATATGTGATGCAATTGTTTTAAGTTCTGATGGCATATGTGTTGTTTCATCTGGAATTGCATTTTTAAGGCGAATTGCATCTAATAGCGCTTGTCCAGCTTCCTCGTTTGGAACATCGATTTGATGACTTTCCGATGGTTTGGTAATTCCACAATAAACGCATTTATTGTTGCTTAAAAAACGATGTGATAAACCGGTATTTGGCCCAGATGCACATGCTTTATTGAAAAGAATCCTCCAATCATCAATGCTTAATGATAATGGCAAAGAAGCATCTGTATTGAAGAGATTCACCGGAACTTTCCATTGTGAACGTAGCCAGCTTCTATTAAATTTTTTAAGATATATTTTGCCTGCTTCGATTATATAATGCGGAATGCCAGCAATTACTGATGCATCTTGATTCGCAATTGTATTAATGAAATCAATTGCTTCAGAAATCGGTTGGCCAGTAATATAGTGTGCGCCCATTTGTTCTGGAACGGGAGGAGCATGTCGCGCTTCATATGCAAATGTTTTAAATAACAATTCAATTGCTGAATAATACTCTAATAAAGATGTACCAGGCGCATCCGAAACATTAATTGCGCTTAGAACATCATTATCGGGCGAATTTGCTAATTTATTTGCTGGAACAAACAAAAGTTGCGGTTTGAAATCGTCCGGAACTCTGAATTTCTTATGGATATCAACGATATGTGTTGTAGTTAAGCCTTCCGGTGACGCGACTACATTTGTAGTATTAATTGACCGCATTGCGCGATTAATTTGCTTGAATAATTCATCAACGCGGTCATGTATTGCGCGAGCTTCACCAGAACCTAATGGTTTAATGTTTTTCCATGGCGCATGTTTATAATTTGGACGCGAGAGAAGTTTAGCAAAGGAGCGTTCGGAAAGTACTTGTTCTTCTTCATCTGTCAGCGCTGCCCCAATTTGTAAAGGTAACACAGACGGATAATTACGTGAAATTGTGAGTATACACGCTGCAAAACGTGCAATATATCGTAATACAGACAATTCAATATCAGCTGCTGGTCTGCCGCGAAGCACTGGTCTACGCGGAAAATACGTATGTAATTCGAGTAGTTTTTCTTCAGCATTGTCAGTAATAGTGATTCCAGCAAGACCGGCAATATCACCAATAATTCGTTTCGCAGCTGGATATTTAGATAAAGGCGTTTTAGATTTTTCGAGGAATTCTTCAGCTTCATCTGCCTCATTTGCAATAGCAATTCCTGCTTCAGCCGCTACCGTAATTGTTGCGGCTTCTTCTTTTTCCGCTTCTTCTTCCGCTTCATCTGTCCACATGTTGTCATATCCTTCGGCAACAGCCCAATCTTCATTCACATCTTCTGTACCAATATCTTCGATTTCCATATCACCAGCAGATTCGACCAATGGATCTGCATCAAAATCCGATAAAGCCCATGTCATGCCGCAATTGCCGCACATATGTGAGCGGCCCTCAATTGCATGTTGTCCGAATTTCAAAACAAGCCGTTTGTGAATTATTTCTAAATCCTCCGGATGCTCACGTGCATCAATCAACATCAAATCGTGTGCGCAAACAAGTGTTTTTTTGCATTGTAAACAATGCACCCAGTCAGCCACACGTTTGCCACCATATCTTGATAAAATGCGTTTTATCGCTTTCATATACCAATCGGTGTCTGATTCGTCGCGCATTTCAGTCATAACTTTGTCAATAAATGGTACATGTGGACAAGGATTGTGTTCCGCGCGAGGATGACCTAAATCAACCACATTTTGTTGTAATGCCATAAGATTTCGATTGATTTTACGCGCAGCATATTTTGCATGTTTAAGGGCTTCACCGGCCGCAATGTTGTCTTGGTTAATCTTTGCAATCCAGTACTTTTCAAATGCTGGTAAAAAACCAATTTTTACCCAAGCTTCTGGGTGAGATGTTTTGAATCCGCCCCAATGTGGTAGTCCAATAATTTCTGGCGGCAAAGTCCCCCGAATGTTATCATCCAGCGGATTTGCATAATTTAATAAGGCGAGTGAATCCCTGTAACCAAAACGTGGACTAACCGAAGAAGTAAATGTTGCAGCGGCTGCATCAATTGCTTTCAAATGCGATTCCCAGCCGGAAATAGATTGTTCGATTTTGGTTGAAATAATATCTGACACATTTGTTGCAAGTGACTGTGTATCATAACCAACATATGATAAATATGTATATAGTTCGTGCCAATTATATATGAACGGTGAATTTGTTGTTACAAATGATGCTATATAATTAACTAATGTTGGAATTTCATCGATATTGTTCGCATCAAAGATGAATGAAGAATTAAGGTTTGCGGACTTAATTTCGGCTGTAGTTTTTAACAGAGGAATTGAAGATGTATTTGAAAATAATACTGAACGATCAAGTGCATAATGCGGGCGTGAACGGCGTATGTCATATAGTAAAATTTTTGTCTTATTTGGCGTTATCCAATCAGTTTGAATAGATTGCGGAGGAATATACATATATCCATTTGTTGCAAGCTTGTCCGCAATCATTGACGAAACAATATTCCCAGAAATTGGCTGTTTACGTGTACGACCAGCTACTGCACGCTGTTCAGAAACTGCGACGTGATGACTTACAAACACTTTAATATTTTGCGAGCCAACTCGTTCAGTAACACCCATCCAAGCACCTGTGCGAAGAATATGTGATGAATCATCAATTTGATTAAATGTTGTAGAAATACGCAAGAAATCGGTGTCACGCAAAACAGTCTTAGGAACATTATCATCCGAATCGGGCTGAATCCATGGCATTGTATATTCGAACATATTGCGGATTAATGTATCAAAATGTTTGCCTTCCATGGTACTTTCCTTGGAACTCATTAAATTTGAAACAAAATGTTTAACATCTTCACTTGCAGTTCTATTGGATATTTGTAATCCTTTTACGTTAACAAGTTCATTTTTAGTTGGTTCAATGTATACAACAGTTTCAACATTTGAAATAGGCATGAGTGGAAATGGTTGTATAGCAGCATTTCGCAAGCGTATCATAATATCTGGATGCAATTCATCTTGTATACGTTCATTTAGTAAATCAACGGAGTTGCGAAAAAAATCTAACAGAGCAAAACGACCGCGAACTAAAGATGCAGGATGACCTGGTAATGGATGTTGTACCCAAGCATTAATAAATGCTTGTTCTTGTTCCTCTTGCGTAAAAGTTTTCAATGAATCTTCAAGTTCTTGTATAATGTCGATTTCAACCATATTTGCTTCATCTGAATCACTAATAGCTGTCTGGAAGTCCGATTCAGGCGTTTCAATTTCCTCTCCAACTTGAATGTCTTTAATGCCATCTGGAAGGAGACCGGCGTCACCGAATTGAAATGTTTCTGATTCGCCAGCCGGAAATTCTACAGTAAACGAATCAGCAGCCGCATCTACTACAATAATGATACCACTACGAATATTATTATCAAAATCAATAATATCAACTGTTCGATGTGGCGTAATCAAGTGTATAGCTATACCTTTTTGGTCATAGTCATCAATATGTGAAGAATATACGGCTTTACCTGAATCAGATGCTTTCATAACAGTTTCGACTGGAAGTTCCAATAGTTCGCCATCTTCCGATTTAAAAACGTAAATATCTTCGTCAGATGGTCCAACAATAAAATTAATTAGCATCCATGATTTACGTCCAGCTTTTTTAACATTTTTAAATACAAATCTATCACCTGGAATAGGTGTGATTTCACTCTCGGCTACGTCCATCTTATATCATAAAGCTTTTATTTTGCAAGTGTCACAGACCATTCCGATTCTAATTGCATTAAATCGGCTTTAATTACACCAGCACATTCGGTCAATACTTTAATGCAAATGGCAGTTGGAACATCATCCCCATCAATACCAAGACGTAGAAGGATAGCTACTTCAAGAGGATGTGGCACGACATATCCGGCAAATATTAGTGGCAAATCTTTCGTATCTTCGATACCATCGATTTTCACATATCGATTTGCTAAGTAAAACTGCAGAAGTGACCCCATAGTATGCGTTTCGTCTTTCATAACAATATCAATACCATTTAGCCCAGTATTGCAGAGAGAAACGGTGCAATTTTCCGGTAATTCTGGCGTTGTATATATGGCAACTCTGGCAGTTATTACCTCAAGCGCACGTGTAAATATTGATGCAGCCGGTATTGGACCGAATGATTCAATTGTAAATTTGAAAACGGCTGGATTACCATCGCTATCTTTTTTGTAGACACGTTGTTTTTCAAGTGTTTCGAATTCGGCTTTGGCCGCTGCGCGACCTTCAGCCGTTTTTGTCATATTATCTTTTTTGTTAACAACAATCCATTTGTCAAATGCATCTTGAATTCGAATGGGGTCTTCATCCATCACAAATTCATATGTGATAAGACCAGGAATATAGCCTGCATGATATATACCACTATTAATTGATGGTGTAGCCGTTAGATGCAGACGCTGTGTATATGAATCATTAAGTGGTGCGGGTGGAAGCACTGCAAGTAGGACATGGTCACCTGTGAGTTTATTTGGTTTGAAGAATTCTGAAGCTTGATGCCAATTGTTAGTGTTCACTTGACGTACTTCAAAATCAGCAGCAGTAACGTCTCTTTTATCCGTTTTGCTTGTATTAGTAACATCAATGCGAAATTCGTATTGTGACGGATCGAAATCAGTTGGAGTATCAACATGAATTGGAATAAGGCCAACTCGTTCCATAATTTCTTCGTTAACAATTGGTGTTGTATTAACATGTATTATAATATCGGAATCAGTTGGTGGATGTCCTTTGAATGCAATGGATTCAACATATTCCATAACAGTTCTTCGCAGAACATTTGCCATATTAATTGTAATTGCTTCGATTTCAAATACTAATAGTTCAGGAGTATTTGAAATAATATTAAAACGTGAAGCAGGTGCTGGTTCAGACGCTTTCCGACGAGTAATGTGAGAAACGGTTTCAGACATATGACTTTATTAAAACGATGTAATAATATTTTACGTTTCAATTTGGGAGGATGACGCGAATTTGCATAGAGAAACCTAATTCAGCAGCTTGCGCTGCTGAATTAGGTTTCTCCCCACTAAGGAAAAGTCGATTGTATGATGCAAATGGAGAAAACGCCTTATTTACTTTTTTTTTCAAAAAGTTGTAAACTGTCTGTTGCAGCATTACAACAACTCTGTAGAACGCCACTATGTCCACAAGTCAAATTAATTAATGTTGTACCTGTTGCTGAATTTAGAAAACGATATCCGTCGTTGGCATTCATTAAAAGTGTTCCAATTGTAATCGATACAACAGATGGCAGCAAACATGAGAAATTTCAAGTGTTAAACTGGATTCGTGAAAAGACAAAGGAACTTGGTGCATCTGTTGAGGAGGATGCACCATTTTTGCCTGGAATGGTGGAACTTGTCGAGGGCGAAGTTGGTAAAGGAATTGTGTCAGATACATATTCATATATAACCGAAGACATTGTTGATAATTTACGAGAATCAGATGTTGGTATGAATATTGGACATTCCTATGCTGGCTTAGAATTGGCATATTCAGGCCCACCATCTATTGATCGTCCACCAGCTCCAGACGGACGCAGACCAATCGGACTTAATAGCGGTGGTGGTGCGGTTAAATCTGCAAAGCAGGCCGAAATAGATCGACGTATGGAAGCATTAATGGAACGTCGAAATACTGAAGTACCACAAGCACTGGTTCGTATTGGAGGTTCAGCAATGCCACATCCATCAATGATGCGACGCCCTGGAATGAGATAAATTAAAAATCTTTTAATCTATGCAGCAGCAAACACTCGTTTACACAACACAACAAGTACTTGAATATGTTTCCACATTGCATCTTTACCACTTGTTGTCATAGTTTCCCATGATTCAACCGCTGGTTCAAAAAAATTGTAAAATTGTGGGAATCGCGTTTTTAACTGTGTTTCCGCTTGATTCAGCACAAATTTTTCATCTTTAGCAATAATTTGAGGCTCGTACGGAATAACTACATGTTCATTAAATAATTTTGCTAATAGTAGAGGATTGCTTGCACGAAGTCCTTGAAATGCTGTATATCCATCTTTGATGGTTTCAGCATGTTCAGGGAATGTGTCTAACATTTCTTTAATGAAATTTTCAAGTCTGTTTAAAAAAGCTGTTAGATTCACAGTCTTTGACATTTATTAATATGTCGTCTTGGCTCATTTAAGTTGCGTTTTGAACGCATCACATCAGAATGCGAATGTAATTAGCGGAACGATCCGTTTAAATTTCTCCGTAAATATTCACGATACAATTGTAAATGTCTCTTCCAAATCCCAAAAAAGCATTTACCGACTGTTACCGAGCATTTTGCAGTTCACTTAAATCTGCTTTTCCAGAATTATCACCTCAAATTACATCAGCAGAAATGCAAATTACATTAAATATGCATTTTACGAAGTTTTGGACTGCAGCGCAACCGGTCTCTGAACGTATTCTTGCACAAGATGATACGCTTATGACAAATGGATCATTTGAAGTTTTACCAGGCGTTTCTCTTGCATCCATTTGGACAGACATAAGTGTATCAGAACAAACGCGCAGTTCTGTATGGAAATATATTAGTAATCTCTATAAAATCGCTGCAATAGTAAAAACTGAATTGGAAGGCGCAAAACCAAAACATGAAACGACAGATGATCCAGAATTAGAGAAGGAAGACGAAGATGATGCAGGTGGTCTTGCATCGCTTCTTGGTAAAGATATGTCAAATAACATAACAAAACTGCAAAATGTGTTTACAAATGTAACTAAACTTGCAGAAGACTTGTCCGGAGAAGATTTAACAATTCCAGAAGACCTTCAAGAATGTGCATTGTTTAAAATGATTCATGAATTGATGTCAGACTTGAAGGCAGAAGACTTAGGAATCACTGGCGATGATGCAGAAAAGCTAACACCAGAAGAAGCATTGAAACGACTTGTACAGCTTCAAGAAGAAGACCCAACAAAAATCATGGGAATCTTACAAAAATTAGCACTGAAACTAAAAACAAAAATAGAAGGTGGTTCGATTACGAAAGATTCACTACTGGAAGATGCAAAGAAATTTATGGCATTTTTACAAAGCAATGAAAAACTAAAGTCAATCGCTGAGCCTCTCAAAGAAGTATTTGATTCCATGAAAGAACAATTTGATAAGGCAACTGGACGAGGAGCTAAAGGCCGTCCTGGTGGTCGTGCAGGTGAAACAACTGTACGCGATAGATTACGTCGCAAAGCAGAAGAACGTCGTGCAGCAGCCGATAGAAAATAAACCAAAAATGTTCGATTATCTAATATAAATGGCCGATTGTGACCCATTGTGGACAGATATGCCAGCTGTTTTGGCGGAAAAATGGTATGATTTTTTTCCTGTTGGAAATCGTTGTATTGAAACACAGATTAATTCATTTGTTCGGTTTGGAATCTATTTGGCCTTTGCATTGTGTGTAATCAAAAGAAGTGTATTATTTCTATTAGTTATACCATTAGTTGCAATAGTATCTGTGGTTGTTTCAAAAACTGTAAAGGAAGGATTTGTTGGCTCAGGTGCAACAGTAAGTCTCATTCCAAGCAAACAACCAACTGAAGAGAATCCATTTATGAATTTAATGTTACCTGACATAACGAAAAGCCCACCCGATGCAGCAGCAGATATATCTCCGCAAACTACGTCGCAAATAGATAAAGTGTTTACAGATAGGGCATGGGCTAATCCCGAAGACGTATTTAATCATACACAATCACAACGTGCATATGTAACACAACCGAGTACTACAAGTCCAAGTGATAGAGAGGCATTTATGCGATTTACATACAGTGGTATGTTAGCGCCAACATGTAAAGAACGTAATTTATTTGGTGCGGCTGCTATGTGTGGACTTGATAGAGCAGCACAAGGATTAACGCCATATGCCGCCTAAAAATTAAAACGGATAATAAGTAATTAAATGTCGAACGCCGGATTCAACAGTTTAACTCGTATAGTGGACGACAGTTGCACAATAACGGGTCGTGATATTCGTAGTACTGGCCCCGGTGATTATTTAACATCGGAACGTCGTGTACCATCAACGGCTGCAGCAGCTACAGCTGCTTCAAATCAAACAATTACGTATGGATTAACCCAAGGTGGCGCCGCTGGTGCATCTGTAATTGATAGTGAATCTATTTTACGTAACCATACAATCCAAACACATACCTCACGGTTAACAAGCGAAACTGCGGCTGGTCGCCCCCAACCCCGGCCATTTGCAACAGTCCCATATATGGGCGGAGGTCGTGGTATTCCTGATACAGAATCACGCCTAATTCATTCTGAAATTACGCGTAGTGCGCGTGAGTGTGGCAAAAGCCCCGAAGAACTAACATGGCCTGTATTTGTGCCACTTATCCCGAAAATTGCCGAAAATATTCAAAAACCGGAGAACATAATACCGGAAGTTGCCGCACCTGGCTGGATTCGTTCTGGGTTACCATCGCGCCAATATGCACGTGATTCATGTTAAGTCCTCGCCCATTTTGAAACCCCAATAAAATAATTATAAACATGTTAAATAGTTCCCCATAATTGCTGGAAATGGATGCACTTCGCGTACCCGCCGCATGCAGTGATGCACTGCAGAAGTTGATTGCTGCGCCGAAAGATGCAATTGTAGTTTCGGCACATGTTTTCGTAAAATGTGTGAAGGACTGCACGCCTCGTCATAGTAGTCGTTAATGTTTGCGATGTTTTTTAGTACTTCTGCGATGTTTTTGCGACATTTTACGGCATTTCTGTGTTTTGCGCCGTTTTCCTCCAAATTTAATATTTGTGCCAACATACATAATTAATTTTTCTAAAGCATCTTTTTTTGCCGGGTGACGGTTAGCAAGTAACTGCAAAAAACTAATAATTGTTTTAGATGGCGTTTTATCATCCCATTTGAAAACCAATGAGTTCGCGTCAGCCCACCTATCTGAACCATATATTAATTGTAACTGTTGTTTAACAATATTAATTGGCGTGCTTGCAGTACTAGTTCTAACAACGGTTGTTGGCACTGCTGGCGCAGCAGATAATATTCGTTTAATAGCGGATACCGAATCACTAACTATTTTTGAACCTTCAGAAGCCGCGCTTGTTACGATTTGTCCTATATCTGTTATCTGCATCAATGTAGCTAATGACATGTGAATAACGTTATAGTTATCTATTAGCGCGCGATTAGTGCCAGCATCAACAATTAATTGCGAAACAAATCCTATAAATTGGATAGCAGTTACTAGCATGTCCCTAAATGCATATTCATTAAATGGTTTTGACCTAAATTCATTTAGTTTTGTCTGTAATACGCCTTGTCTACTACCTATTATTTTTTTAACTGTAACTTGGTCTGCTATACTTGGATTAAGATAAATAGTGTCAGGAATTGAATACATAGCATTATAAACTATGTGTATAACTGCATCAACTGCTGCTACTGCGGGTGCAGCAGTAGCGGCGGCAGTAGCGGCGGAAGCAGGGGCAGCAGCGGCAGCAGCAGCGGAAGCAGGGGCAGCAGCGGAAGCAGGGGCAGCAGCGGCAGCAGCAGCAGCGGAAGCAGGGGCAGCAGCGGCAGCAGCAGCGGAAGCAGCGGTGGAAGCAGCAGCGGAAGCAGGGGCAGCAGCGGTGGAAGCAGGGGTAGCGGCTGATGATGTTAGTGTATTATATTGTTCTAATAACTTACGAATTTTAGTAGCTTCCGCTTCAAAAGCATCTAATGTGATTGTTACGTTTGATTTTAAGTCGAGTGGCAATTCTGTTTTAGCAAATGCTTCAGACACTTGTACAATTAGATAGATAGCATCTTCAGCTGTGGATTTTGAAAAATAGTTGAACGTAATATCGTCAGAATATTCGTTATCCAAATTTTTATGCAACTGTTCAATTGAATCCTTTGTTTCTTTAGGTAAGTGCGATAATACTGGTAATATCACATGCATTGTTTGAATAACAGCAAAACAATGTTCAAATAATTGTTTTTGAATTGACCCTAATGTTTCTACTTTCGTAGCTGCTGCCATTTTAATCACATACAATATAATAAATGGCGTGGACACATTCCAGTTATGATTCTTGTGAATACAAACAAACTGTTGCACAAACAACAAAGCCGCTTGGTTATATGCTATATCCAGCAAAAGTTGAACATTCGTCTAAGTGCCGTAATATGTTAGGGCTTGTAGGTGGCAATGAGGTATCAAATATTCGTGGTAATTTAGTTGACCTTGAGTCTGAACTAACAGGACGCACCCGTGATGCCGGCAAATGTGACGTAATGCTGTATAAACCATCTTGCCCAATGACTGAAACAGACTGCCAACCAACCTCAATGTCTATTACAGAACGCGGAACAGGACACGTTCGCACAATTGATACCCGTCTTGGACATCAGCCCGCATGTCAAATGTTTGGCTATCGCGAAGTACCTGCTCCTGTTCCTATGACTGTCCCTGGCTGTGCAGCACGTCGCATGTAAAAATTGAAAGCATTAAAAAGTATTAATTTATAAGGTAAAATGCCTTGTTCTATTTGTAAACAACCAGGAAAAACTAAGCGTAATTGTGATCATTGTTGGACACATCGCAGATGTCATGCCCTAAATTGTCCAAAATGTGAAGTGTTAGGAATTAATTATGGATATGCAACTGCTTCTTCATGTCCAGAATGTGGAATACAAATAAGTACTTATCAAAATGGTAGTATTATGTTTTCTTCTGGATATGAAAGCGACTTTTGCGATGAGGAAGAATATGAGAAATACATTATTAAATGCGAAAATTGCGAAACATGTAAACAAAATGGTTATATTTAATGATAATAAAAATTTTTAACATGATTAAGCTATTGCTGCAAATGGAGCCAAACGCGGTTCTATTGCGGGCAGTCCTGCATCAACAAGCTTTGCAGCGAGTTCATGTGCATGTTCTGCAAATGGATAGTCATGCACGACAAGTAGTTCAATCATGTCGGCAATGGTTGTTGCCATATTTTGGGTCTTTTGCCAATATATATAGTGGTCAATCATGATAATTACTGAAATATGTACGTCATTACTCACAAGAACCGCTCCATACTCGAGCAGAAATTCAACAAGATGCACCCATCCATATTGAATTGCACAATAAATAAGAGGTACACCTCGAAATCCAGGAATTGTTGGATCAACACCAATAACATCAATAACATATTCAAGTAACTCTGGAATTCTGGTGAATGGTCCATCATTCCGATACGCATAACACATCAGATCTGCAATCGAATTAGACTTATCATATTCTTCAAATCGATATGATGCAATAGTTGGGTGATCCATCACATGTAGCAGCATCTCCAGATGATCCTCATCACGCAGACTAGTTGTTTGTGAAAGACAATAATCTAAGTACCTCATATTAGTCTTTTTAATCAGTCCAATATCAAACAACGTTCGATGAGTTTCGACCGTTACATCCTTATAGCGCATAGCTGCTTCCCAAATATCATCATCCTCAAATATATCCTCTGGGGCAATTGGTTGCTCCTCCGCTAACTGTAGAAGCATTTCCTGGTTATTTGCCCGGATTGCATTCATGTAAAACAGCATAATGTTATTTTGCAGGGGAATGATGGCCATTTTTGTGTGATGTTATGTGATGCGTGTAAATAGTTATGAAAACAAATTAAGAATTGTTAAAGGTATTCAATTTTTGATAAATTAAAAATTTTGTAGAATTCGCCACTTTTAGTGGCGAATTCTTTCTTGAATAAATTGGCTTAGCCAATTTATTCTGTAAATTAAGCAATTGCCGCAAATGGAACCAAACGTGGCTCCACGTCGGGCAAACCTGAATCAACAAGCTTTGCAGCAAGTTCAGGTGCATGTTCTGCGAATGGATACTCATGCCCAGCAAGTAATTCAATCATGTCTGCAATTGTAGTCACGGTGTTTGGATGGTACTTCATAAGAAGCGTCTCACCACCTTCGAAATGGTTCAGCCAAAATACATAGTTTGAAATCAGCTCCAGAACTGGGTAAATGCCTGGATGATGCACAACGGCAGGTACACCGCGATCAAGTAGGAATTCGACAAGATGAACCCATCCATGTCGAATCGCATGATAAATCAAAGGAACATGCGAACCTCCTGGAATTGTTGGATCCACACCAATAACACCAACGGCGTATTCAATTAGATGTGGAAGACGAGTTGTTGACGAATTGACAAAACAAAAGCACATCCGGTCTGCAATTGAATCAGATAGACCATCATATTCAACACGATGTGCTGCAATTGTTAAGTGATCCATTTCATGTAGCAGCATCTCTAGATGCTCTTCGTCCCGCGAACTTGTCGTGTTTGAGATAAACTTATCTAAGTACTTCATGTTAGTCTTTGGAATCAATCCAATTTCCAGCATAGTACGATGCGTTTCAACGGATACTTCATCATGATATATTGCTGTTTCACGGATATCAACTTGTTTACCACATCCACATACACAATGTGCATCATAAACTGCATCTTCTGCAGCAATTGGCTGCAGAGCAGCCAATTGTAGGAGCAACACCCGGTCATTTGCCAGGATTGCTTCCAAGTAAATCTGACTGATGTGATTTTGCGGGGGAGCGGCCATTGTTGAGCAATGTGTGTAAATAGTTATGAAATCATATTAAGATTTTTTGCATATTTCAATTTTGATGAATATTGAATCTATAACATTATCAAATGTATTTTTATGTAAGAAATGAAATGCTTAATTTGCGGGGAAAAGACACATTCCATGATTCAATGTGAATATCCACATAAAGACTATTTTGTACGGCAAGTGAATCCAATTGCCGTTTATTTGCATAAACATTATAATTTACAATGTTACATTCATAAACAAAGTATAAAAACACGATTATGTAATAAACATGGTAAAATGAGAATTACATTGCATGAGTGCTTATATAGTTCACATCAACTTCGTTGCCCACCTTCAGAACACTTATATGTTATGTATGAAAAAAATTCCAGAAAATGTATTTTACATTGACTATTTTGTAGCAAAATGTTACCTTGTCAGCAGGAATAAACACATATTTATTCCATTCGGAATACCGTGGAGTGTAAAAGCGAAGGCATATTCTAAGCAAATCTTAAAAACGCCCAAAACAGCATTTATGTTTGCATCAGATGCAAATTATACAGTTAAAGCAATTTACTATGTTAAGATTCCTAAGATTGCTTGGTATATTAAAGATGAATTATACGACGCCACTAATATTGAATGAATGTTTTTCATCTTAGTGCAAGGTAAAATGTCAGGCAAAGAACCAATTCGTGGTGCAATTCCAATTGATGATCCGTCATATAGATATCAAATGCCGATGTTAACAATAAAACATGAAGGGCGCACAGGTGGAACCAAAACACGTCTTACAAATTTAGCGGAAATTGCTAATGCAATTGGCCGACCAGAGGAATTTATTATGAAATATATTACAAATAAATTAAGTTGTGCAAGCTATGTAAAAGAATCAAATTATATTTTACAAGGTACATTTTCCTCTGAACAAATCAAGGATGCACTATATGCATATATTCAAGAATATGTATTGTGTCCAATATGTAAGTTACCTGAAACAGTTTTGTCGTATTCGGGCAAAACACGCATTCTGTCACATAAATGTGCAGCATGTGGAGCGAAAACGGCAATAAAAACAAATGATTATGTTGATTGGATTGTGTCGAAAATCACATCCTAATTACCGCGGTGTTGCTTAATTTTGGTACTTCTACGGTATCTTAATTTCGGAACAGGCCGGTACCATAAAATTTCATCTAAATATGTAATAACTATTGTTATGTACTCGAGTGCGGAATTTGATCCAGCAAAACCAGTAACATCCTACACTTTCACTCGCCAACGGTATGATACCTGTGAGGCAAAAGAATCAATTGCCCGTTCCACTGCTCCTGGTCGTTATTCTATGGCAACAACTGATGTACATTGTCGTCGTTGTTATGATCCCAGTCCAAAAGTTCGCATTCAACGCGCTGGTGTATCAGAAGCTGCTCATTACGGTCACACCGACACAGAATCAGAGCTTTTTAATCTAAGTCGTTCTGCAAGTCATTGTCCATCTAAACAATATAATCCCGTTTCAAATGCCGTTTCCCGTGATGCTCTTTTACATATGCCAGATTGTGGAGGTCTTCGTATTGGCGAAGATTCACGTTTAAGTAATCCTCCATGCAATAATCGCGGTATAGGCATCAATCGCTTTGAATGGCCATGTACTAACCCACAAAAGGCTGTTGAGATACCATTTGATTGGGGTATTCAAGCACGTACCGTTGCCAAAGATACTCATCGCCCTTGCATCCCAACACCAATTGACATTTCACCATCGCTTCCTATGCCCGCTTATCCTCCTGCACCGCGTGTGACTCCAACACCAATTATACCCATGGTACAAAATGTTGTAGATGTCCCAGTTTGTCTCAATAGTGTAGGTGGACCAAGCATTGCTCCAATTGGTCCTGGTGAATTCCATGGCGCTTATCGCCCATAATGCGCGCAGCGCAACATTAAACATTTTATAATAGAAACTGTATGGTAATATGGAAGCATTAATATTTGCTGGATTATTAGGTGTTGGATATATTGCTAAATCATTAACATCAAAAACAGAAGGATTTACAGGTGACTCCATGGCCGAGGCTCCTGATGCAGCTGAAGAAATAACAAATGAAACGCCTGCGCCAGCATCAGGTGTCCCTAAAATAGTTTCACCCAAAAGTGTTGCTGAAGTTGCTGCTCCACTTGCAAAATCAGTTGTTCGGATGAATACAGGCGGCGAGGAGAAACCTCCAGTATACAATACAAAACCATATACAAGTGCTTTGTCTGGTCTTACATTTGCGCCTGGTGAATTTGTTCATAAGAACATGCAACCATTTTTCAAAGGCGGTGGCATTCGTCAAAATATGCGCGATGAAACAAATGCTGCCACATTAGATTTATATACTGGTAGAGGCGAAACACATAAACATAAAAAGGAAATTGCGCCAATGTTTGACACCGCAAAACCATATGGAAATGTATTTGGTTCGCCAAGTGTAACAACATTTGAACAAGAACGTATTGTTGGTAGTAAATTGCGTAATAATGAATTACCGTTTGAACAAATACGTGTAGCACCTGGGTTAGATGATGGGTATACTGCTGAAGGTTCAGGAGGTTTTCAACAAGCATATGCGGAAGAAGTTGCACGCAAGGGTTACAAAGATATTAATGAATTACGACCAGGTAATCGCCCGAAAATCGAAAATGACGCACTACCATTTACCGCACCAAAGGCAATTGTAACAAATCGCGGATTACAAGCATCTGTCAATCAAAATCGACCCGATAGGCTAATACATAATGAAGGTGGCGAACATAATGGTGGTGCATTTGCGACGGTTGTTAAAGCTGCAACACGTGCAGCGCAAATATTGTTAGGCACTGCACGTCAAGAAACTACAACCGATTATACTGGTATAGCCGGTTCAGCTGGTGAACATGCATCTTATACAATGGGTAGTTATCGCGATGCACATACAATTCAACATGGTCCAGTACCTCTTGCACCAGCATATGCATCTGGATTAGGCCCACACGATCCTGATGCAGCCGGTGGTGATTATGGTAAATCTGGTATTGATATACCGGCGAATGAACGTGACATTACTGGCCTACGAACCCATTTGACGGGTGTAAGCTATCCAGTTGAAGCAGGAGAAATGCCAATGTCTGCACCTATTCCAACACTCAAAGAGGAGTTTATTGATAATACCGAGTCGGGTTATGTTGGAGGTACAACTAAATCTATTGTATATGATCCAACAGATTTGCCGAAAACAACAATTAAAGAGACAAATATACATAATACACATACTGGAACGATAGGGTATGCAGAAGGCCGTGGCGCAGTATATGACCCATCACAAAAAGCTCGTACAACTGTTAAACAAACAACAATTAATAATAGACGTACTGGAGATGTTGGGGGTGTAGCAACGGCAGGCGTTGTGTACGATCCAGATGATATTACTCGCACAACCGGACGCGAAACTCTTGATGCAGTTGAAACGGTTGTTAACTCTACACCAGGCGTGTATATGAATGTTGTATATGATCCATCCGATGTTGCTCGCGTAACAGTGAGACAAACAACTGAAAATGATGGACGCGTTGGCGTTGCAACTGGTGCACGTAAAACAGTTGTATTTGACCCAGATAGTATTGCAAAACGCACATTACGTAATATGAATGCGGATATTGATCCGTGGTTAAATACCGCACCAGCTGGTGGACAAACTGCTGCATCTGTAAGATACCCTGATGAAGTAAGACCGACGCAAAAAGCTGTATTATCAAACAATGAACATGTTGGCGTAGCTGGATCGGTACATGCTGCTCCTCGTAGCCAAGCTGCTGAGCGCGGTATGCGAACAAATCCTATTAAAGAGAAACTCGTAAGAGGTAGAACACCCACACGTAGTGGTACTAAACTTGCATCTGGTAAAGATGCGGTTTGTATGCGGCTGAAACAGCCTGTGACAGATGATTTAGACAAACGAGTACCAACAAAAACGCGCGTATCTGCGGCTACACAATCTGATATTGGCCGAGTTCGTACACGAGTTGTCAGTGAATTAGACGATAGAAATACCGACGATATGCTGAGTGCGTTAGCATCGAATCCATATGCAACAAATATTATTGGTGCGTTGTAAAAAATTAATCATAATTTAATGTAAGAATGAACACTCGTGAACGTACTGCATCTCGCAAAGCTACTCGTAAAGTAACTCGTAAAGTAGCTCGTAAAGTAGCCAAAAAATCAACTCGCAAGGGAGCAAAGAAAGGTTCCGCCTTTATGAAACCAGTGAAACCATCTTCTGCACTTGCTGCAATTGTTGGTGCTAAACCACTGCCACGTACCGAAGTAACTAAAAAACTATGGGTTTATATCAAAAAGAATAAACTCCAAGATTCAAAGAAACGTCGCGTAATTCATGCTGATGCAAAACTAAAACCCATTTTTGGCACTTCGCAACTGGATATGTTCAAAATGACTGCTAAAGTCGCAAAACATATGAAAGCTTAAAATTAATAGAATTTTTAACTTATTCTAATACAGTAAATTCTTCAGCTGAAAGTTCTTGTGGAGGTGTTGCATCTAAATCAATTACTCCTTCCGCTTCAACCGAAAAAGGTTCAGTTTCTACTTCATCCATATTAAATATTGCATCATATTCTGGAAATGTTGGCTTCTCTTCTGGTTTATCTCCTGGTTTATCTTTTGGTTTCTCTTCTGGTTTCTCTTCTGGTTTATCTCCTGGTTTCTCTTCTGGTTTATCTTCTTGTTTTTCCACTGGTTTCTCTTCTGGTTTCTCTTCTGGTTTCTCTTCTGGTTTCTCTTCTGGTTTCTCTTCTGGTTTCTCTTCTGGTTTTTCCACTGGTTTCTCTTGTGCATCACCCACTGGAACAGAGTCATCTAACATTTTGATATCATCCGTTGTAAGTGGAACAACTGCAGCGATTTCTTCAACTGGTATTTCTACAGCAGATGCAACTTGTGGAATACTGCCAGATGCATCTTTTTCAGCATCTTTTTCAGTATCAATTACATGTGTATATTCACGTGAAATTTCTTCAATTGGCAGAAGATTACCAACAGTTTCGTCAATTGCTTCACGAATATATCCTTCTATTTTTCGAAGGTTCTTTTGGCGTTGTATTGGTGCAAGAGAATCATCAAATAAATACGTGTAAGGCCAAAGACGACGTGCACATTCAACATATACTTGATGAATAAAGTTCTCTGGTTTCGGGATAGTAATTGTGAATTTTTTGGAAATGTTTGTGACTCGAATGCTTGTATAGACTTTGCACTGAGATACAAATACAGCCGTAATTAAATCTTCAAGCCATTTGCATCCAGATGTTTCAAGCACTTTTGCGTATTCAGTATTTATTTTGTCTTGGTTCCATACTTTGATTTCAGCAAGTTTATCTTGAAAATTTGCAAGGATTAATTCATGTTGACCACGCGCAATCGACTCAGCTTTAGTTGTTTCATAAACAGTCAGAAGACCGCTATATAATGGTCTAAAAATCTTATTTTCAAGTCGTTTAAGATATTGTGCTTTTGATTCTTTCAACGTATGTGGGTCAAAATCATCCATTTATTCGTTATCTTCTATAATCAATAACGCCTATTTGGACGCCGCTGCGTTAAGATGCATGGCTAAAGGTATTAATCCACTAAGAATACATGCATTCGTATGTCTACCTGCTCTAATATCGCTGACTGCTCTTGCTAATGGAATATACACATGTGTGGGCCATGCTTCAGCTGCTAAAATTGTTTCCATAATTTGCGCCGGATTGAATCCATGGTCTAATATTTCATTCTTCATAAATTTATATATATTTGCTATAACTGGTGACATGCCCAGTTTTGTTAAGAATTCTCTCATATTTGCAGGAACACCAAGAACGGCTGACATTGTAATAGCACTTCCAAGGCCAACAATTGCCGCAGTTTCGGCAAGTGTTAGCGCTTTTCTATAACTTCCATCGGCCTGCTTGGCAATATCTGTTAGCTGTTCACGTGTCAAAGTCGCAACTTCTTCCTTTTTGCAAACGGTTCCAAGATATTTAACAATTTCGACATTTGATGCTGGAATCATATGAAGTATCATACAACGCGATTGAATCGGTTCTGTAAGTTTGTGCATATCACGCATAATAAACACAAATCGTGTTGTTTTCGCATAGATTTCCATTACGCGACGAAGAAATGCCTGTGCATCTGGATACAATTGGTCTGCATCATCAATAATAATTAATTTGAAACTTTCACCAACTGCGCGACATTTGGCGAACATTTTAATAACGTCGCGAATACCACGTAGGCTGTGATCTGCAACAGCATCATAATACATTACATCACGAGCATCACGCTGTGCACACATACAATTTACGAGAGTGGTTTTTCCTATGCCTTCAGGTCCATATATAAGCACATTTGGGATTGTATGTTTGCACATAAGAGTTTGAATATCATGAACTACTTCTTGATTCCCCATAATATCAGTGAATTTTCGTGGTGCGTATTTGGTTGTCCAAGGCATATTTATAATGATTAAATTCGTAAAAATTTAAGTCGCACGAACGCGCGAGCGCACATTTAGTAAATAATCCATTTGTTTATTGGTCGTGTGCGATCAGAAAACACAAGCGCTGTCCATTTGGCATTTTCGCGCACACACATTACATCAACAAGTAGCACTGCTTCCGAAAGCGCGTCATTGTAGGGATCATGATCATGTACGACCGCATCATGCACCAGATCTTTAACTGCATTCCAAACATTTTGGCGCGAAACACCAAATGTTGCTGCTGCATATGAATAAATATCGAAACCCGAATATCCCATTACATAGTTACCAACGTAATCTTGTAGGGCCGTATCAATGAACTTCCAGTCATACGATAGACAATCTGATGCAAAATATAGGCGTTTTGCTGGATATTTAGCAGCAATTGCATTCCAAAAATCAGCAAGTCCACGTAATGCTTCTTCGCGTGTAACTTGTTCAGCATGAAGCGCATCATATATTACACGGTTTTCAGGAACATTCCAGAATTTCATAGATTCTGAATTAGGTACAGTTCCATCTTCTTCTGGAAAAGAATATGCACACGAACCAATGACCGTTTTTGTTGCTGGATCGATTGCAACGGCGCCAAATGCAAACATCGAATTGTGTTTAACAGATGGGCCATTGCTTTCAACATCAACAATTATGTATATTGAATCAGAATGGGTTGTTGCCATTTTACATTGATAAGATTAATAGTATTAAATTAAGTCAACATAATGCAAAAGTTCACTTCGAACTGCATCTAAATTCGCAAGAATATATTCATGTGTATAATCAAGAGGTACAACATCAACACTTTTCACACCTGAAAACGTTGATAAGCTGTTCAAACATGCTCTGACACCTCCATAATGCTTGTTCAACACATTTACATCCAAATACCAAAAATCACGCATGAATTGATAATCTTTTACATATTGCAACATGATTGAATTTGATGATGATAAACATGTTCAACTTGGAGAACCAGTAAGTATTTGCATTGTTTCAATTGTTTCGGCGCTGTTAATATTTTCGAAAACAATACGAATAATCATTTTATATGTTTGCTTGTAAACAAAAAGTGATTATACGAACGCGAGCATAATCTATTGTCGCAGGTTTTCAATAGAATAAAAAAGCGGCTAAAGCAGCTTTTTTCAATAGAATAAATCGTGCATGCACGATTTATTCGGGGAAGAAAAAAGCGGCTAAAGCAGCTTTTTTCAATAAAATTTCTCATGTAAGATTTTTTGTACAAGTAAGTAACAAAGCGTAAACGGCGCTCTCTTACGCGCATATTCTTTACTTTCTCTGTAGTTTGTAAGGAATAAGCTCCAATATTGTTCGCGGTGTGCTTCGAAACGTTCATTAAATATTTCTGCCACTTCTTTTTGTAAATCTTCGGTCATAACAACACCAAGTGGTAATCCACCAATAACAAGTGTTGCAAATGTTCGCGATGTGTCTTTTCCAATGTATGTGGCGTCAGACCATTCAAGCGAAATACGACCAGTTGCTTTTCCGCTGTCAATCGCAGTGAATTTTAAGTTTGTATTTGGAGCTAAATCTGGCATTGCACGACAAACAGTGACCGGTGTGGCAGCAAGTTCTGAATAAATTGAACCACCAATAAGCCATTTATGTGCAATGTCAAATGAAAACATGCGCTGATCACGTGATGGATAGCGAACCATAAGAAATGATTGATTGGATGCTTCACCGATGGCAAGCTTTCTAAACCAAAGTGCAATTACAGTACATGCAGTATCATCGAATACTGTTTCTTCAAACATGTTGATACGAATGGCCTGATATTTCGAGAAGAATTTTTCGCGACAAGTAACATCAATTGGACGCACAGACGAAATAAAATTAAGCGGAATTATAATGAATCCACCTGCAGCATTAGCATATACTAAACTCATTAAAAATACTTTAAATAAATCGTTTGTTTCGTGTTCATCAAATAGGTCTTTGTGTGCGGTAGTTTTGTTTCTCGCGATAAAGGGCGGATTAGTGACAACCCATTTGTCTTTGTAAGTTGGTGGTGTTCGTAATGTATCTTGTCGAATAATATAAGGATGTTGTGGCATTATGTCATATGCATCTATTTGTCCTGTGAATCCTTGTGTTCGTGTCCATTCAATTAGGTCTCCACGCCCAGCGAATGGCTCAACAACATGAGATGCTGGTGGTGATGGAAATCCGTCGAAAATATATGGTGCTTTGGTTGAAAAAAACTGTGCAAATGTTTTTTTTGCGTTGTTGTCGTCAGTTGCCATATTAATTGAACAATAGTATTTATCCAAATGTACTTTCACCACAATAAGACATATAAATAAAACCATCTTCATCTGAGTAAGACTTATAAATTTCAAGTATTGTTGTGCTTGACGTTGGCAATATATCACCTTCTGCAGAACGTACAAACATAAATATTGCCGTTTCGGATGGAAGTGTTAGCTGTTTTCGAATAATGTATACAAATTGTCCAACTGTAAGATCTGATGGTGAGAGAAATTTATGTTTTTTAAGTACCGGAAGGTCTTTTGAATTTCTATTGGATTTTTCAACAATAATAGGGCGTCGCGTAGGGAATTTTTCCAGCATCTTATGTGCTTCGGTATGCCTTTGGTCGAATGTATATTGTTCTTTGAAAGAAGGCACAACAGAAGTTGCCATTGTATGGCTTGGTAAAAATTGCTAATATAATTATAACGCATTCAATTTGGAGAGTTATGCAACAACTCTTACAAGCTCATTCTCGCGGGGGAATACGAGAACCCAAAAGTTAATGAAAATTGTTTTTATATCCCTATAAAATTAATATTTACGTATTTTTAGAGAAGGGGGGGGGGTGGGCTTCACAAAAATTGACGCAAGTTTTTCTATAATCAATCGCCACATAAAATGCAAAATATTTTCGTAAATATTTGTAAAGTAATTCTTTTACCAATTGTTGTAACTTCTATATTCATTGGATTTATTATTGGTGCAATTCAATCATCCGAATATGTTGGAAACTATGTAGCATCAGAACAAAAAATACCAATTACTATTGCTATTCCTGTTATTATTGCAGCAAATGTAGCACTATGCTATGTTCTTACACCAATGGCTGTAGTGTCCATATTGTGGACAAATGTAGTCAACTTATACTACAAATGTATATAAATACACAATCATGTATGGATTTGCGTTTGCAGCCGGTCGCCTATCTTCAAAATATCCATAACCATTACTGACTGTTGTTGTAGGTATACGTACAGATGTAGCACGAGATGCAACTCCTACAGTAAATCTATTAAGCGCAGAAGTTTCATGTATGCCAGTCAGTCTCTCTTCGTTTCCTTTTCCTAAATAAGGCATCCATTTGGCATGCTCTGCTTCAATACGTTTTAACATATCATACATAACATTTATGCCGTTTGAACCCATTGTATCATGTGTACTTACATTTGTATGTAAACCGGAACCATTCCATTGTGAACCATATGGTTTTGGATGATATACCGGATACAAATCGTATTTTGCCAAGATTTTCCACAAAATAAATCGTAGTATCATAAGGTCATGTGCAGCGTTTATTGCATCACTGTCGACTTGTATCTCGCCTTGTGCAGGAGCAACTTCAAGGTTATATCCTGTTACATTAACACCGATTTGAACAGCATAATCAAATGCTTCTTCAACATATCGCTCAATGAAACCATTTCCTGTCGCGCCAACTGAGCAATAGAATTGCCCTTGTGATGCAGTTGCCCATTCATCGTATTTATATGGTTTTGCTGTTTTTGCATCAAAAATTGTGAATTCTTGTTCAAATGCCATGCGAAGGCCAATTGTTTTTAGTCGTTCTTGTACTTCTGGTGAAGAAATCAGTGTATATGCATTATCGGTTGAAATGTTGCATAAAACATATGTTTGATGTTCTGGTGGGGAAAGATATTTTTTTATAGGAACCAGCAAGACTTCTGATGATTCTGTCGTAGCTTGGCCTGTGCTTGAACCATCATAATTCCAAATAGTTGCTTCTTCGCAATATCGCACTTTTGAACGTGGATTTTCATCAGCATCAAACCAAACATATACAAATTTTTGTTTCATTAGTTAGAAGTTGCTTAACATTTTAAGAAGGCGGAGGTATACGCGCATATGTACAAAAATTGAAATGCATTATTTGTGTGTTATTTGAGACATCAATTACAGAATGTCGGATGTTTTCCTTGAATGTGTAAAAGAAGGTTCCAGCAAACTTCGCGTACGAATTGTGTCACAAGGGTATTTTACATGGGCAAATTGTCAATTTCCACGAGATATTCGTGTTGATGGCCGCAAATATAAAGTGCCAGCATCTGCAATTAAACTTGTAGCTGGACCGCGCGGTAAATACTTTTATCATGTTGATAAGTCTGCTATACAAATTATTGATGCCGTTGTAACTACTGCCGCGAAACCTGAACATATATATGATAGCGGCGAAGAAACATGTACTATGTGCATGGATGCACCAAAAAATGTTGTGTTTTCGCCGTGTGGGCATTATTGTTCGTGTGCAGGGTGTGCTGGTAAATTAGATAACAAATGTCCAATGTGCAGAAGTGCGATTGCAGCGGTCGTCCCCATGGGGGACATCAACTAATTTAACCTGCTACGCAGGCTGCCTCTCCCTTATCAGATACCGTTGTGTCCCGAAATTAAGCTACATGCTTAATTTCGAGAACACAACGTAAAACCCTACAGTTTCGAAATTAAGCATGTAGCTTAATTTCGGAACTGTAGGGTACCGAAAATGGATTAAATCGGTACCATCGTATTTAGGTTTGATGCATCTGGTGTCCACGCTAATACAAAAATTGGTTTTGCACCATTCAAAAATTAATTTTTAAATATTTATTTCGCAAAACAACCATTATTTTGAGAGAAAATGATTTATGCAAGTTCGCGTCTTCTTCTAAAAGAAATATACCGTTCGAGTTTCACAAATATGTCAAGTTTTCGTGGAGCAGCAATACCGCCAACTGGTCCTTCTAATTCTGCCGTTTCAGCCAGCATTCGCGAACTTCGCGAACAAGTTGCGGCTCTTGCATCTGCAATTGAACAACTTTCTGAACGCGTGTTACAAGGTGAACAATCTATTCGAGATGGCGTTATTGCTTCAGCCGCTATGATGCAAGTCCTCGCCGGTCGCATTAACAATGTAGAATATGGCTTACAACTTGAACATGTTATTCGTGAAACTGGTTCAACTGATGTACCCGCCGATAAACTCCCAGAACGTGCAACTGAAGATGATTTTGTTGAACGTGTAAGTGAAGTGATGGATGCACCAGCGCCAGCACCAGCGCCATCACCAGCGCCAGTACCAGCACCAGCTGTTGCAAGGCCTGCGGCTCTCGCAGCAGTTGCTACACGGCAGGCTGCACTTGTAAAACAAAATGGACCAAAAACAAAAGCACCTGACGTGAATCTACCACCTCCACCACCACCTCCACCGGTTCCTCTTGCTATCCCGAAATACAGAGGATGGGGTGTTGGACGCGTACACTAAGCCTTGTCAGTAAAATTGACGCACAATTTTTAAACTCGTGAAAAACAATAAGATTAGACCGAGAATGTCAGTTCCAATTAGATGTATGTCATGCGGAAAAGTTATTGCCGACAAATGGAGATATTACCAACATCGGGTACAACAGCTTCAAGCAGAAAAAGATGAATCTGGCAAACAACTTCATCCATCTAAGTTTTACACAGATGGCAAACAGATACCAAAAACGGCCGAATGTGTTGCGTTAGATGAACTTGGTATGACGCGTTGGTGTTGTCGTACAGCTCTTCTGACACATGTTGACATACATGATAAATATTAGGTATAAATAAATGACGCCAATAGTTGTCTCTTCTTTTGCTATTGTTTTACTTATTTTTGCAATTTATAGCCATGTTGGTCTATATGCAAACATGTATAAATTACCTGAATGGATTGGTAGCGTTGGTCTGATTGCTGCGGTTGTAATTGCCGGAATTGCTATTTGGGCAGCGTTTAAATATTCTGGCATGGTGGCTTCTGCATAAGAAACAAAATCTTTTTAAGTTATTAAAATGGCGGTAAATACTACGAGAAAAATACGTAAATTAAAGAAACGTACTTCAAAACGCAATAAACATCGTCGCATCGTAAATACGCGTAAACAACGCGGCGGAAGCACCTATTTTGACCATCCATGGATTTCGTCGTCACCAACATCACTACTTCAACGTATTGGTATCGCTTGGTCAGGTGAACCGGCCCCCGTTAGTCTTGATCCGACAGTTAGCGGTTATAAACTTCTAAGTGAATCAACATAAATGAACGCCTCCACTAACTATTTTAGATTGTAAGTAAATCCCCGATAATGGATGTAATACTGCGGTGTACAACATTCCCCGAACCAGATGTTGAACAAATTCATGACTATGACACAATTTGTGTCACAGATATGGAAATTATCCAATATAAATGTCGTAAAATAAACCAAATAAAGTATAACGTTAGTTATAGTATAAATAAATTAAAAGATATTAATACATCAAAATATGCATCAAACTGGAAAATTATTAAAGATTCAAAAGTACTATATTTAGCCGGAGTAAATCCACGAAATGGTTCTCATTTAGTTTGGAGCGATATCAAACATCCCATATATACGCTATCCGAATATTTTCCACGCTCTAAAATATGTATTAAAATATGTTCAGTTGAATCGAACACTTTACAAGTTCGTGGGGTTATTTGTCGTAATAATCACATTATAATGAATGATCATTATTTATTACAACTTGATACGTTACAACTATATACAATACAAACGACACAACCAGTATTTAATTTATGCGTTAAACAATCAAACACATATGTTTGTGGAATTGATGGAAATACAACAGATTGTAGCGTAATTGATTTGAATAATATTAAGCTTTACAAAAACAGAACGTTTAAGTATACTAAAATAAATACAATACCATATTCGAAATGTAAAGATTATATTGATGATGTATTTATAGCCAAAACATATTGTGACAAATATGTAGCTATTTATGATAAAGCTGGTGCATATATTACAAGTTTTATGCGAAAAATTGAGAATGTTAGTTTGAATGGAAAATGTAATGTATACTACGTATTATCAACATATATAAAAAGTATTCGTAAAGTAAAACATCTTATTATTGTTGAATGTTGGACCTATGTAACCTATATTGACCTTCGAAAACATAATCCACTAAGTGATGCATTCTTGGCTGCTGAAACTACCAATAAAATTAAAGACGAACTATCTGACATTTGCTGCTTCATATAATTCATTTTGAATAATTCGCGTGAGTCGTTTGTATTTTTTCATAACCGCTATTTCGGCTTGCATTGCGTAATATTTTGTAGCAAAAGCTTCATTGTCATATTGTATTATACCAAAATTGTTTGGGACAGCAATGGGAGCAGCGTTGTAGTTTCCCATTTTATTGCTATAATTTTGAATTATACATGTAATTATACACACATATCTTCAATTTTAAGGGGTGTGCATTTGTTTTAGCCAGAATTTCTCTTAGGTTACGTTACAAAATGGAAGTTCGTGAATTTGCGGGTATTCGACCTAACACAAACACTGCGATTTTCGGCGTTCGTGGCTGTGGAAAAACTACTCTTGTAAAAGACCTTCTTCGTTCTCATCCTGAAATGCCTGTGCATACGCTTGTAAATCCCATTTCAGATTCATATTATGATGTTGTTGCATCTCATGTATACAATGAATATTCGCCTGAATGTATTGAACAACTAACACATGTATTTCCAACGCCTGTTTTTTGTGTTATTGATGATGCATTAATTACATGTGCTGAAAGTGATGTCTCACTTGAAGCCGATGAACCATACATTGCACCAATTCATGCACGACTACACCAATTCATGCGAAATAGTAGACATTACAAAGTTTCCACTATTATAACACAACAATATGTAAATTTACCTGAATACTCAATAAATATTGACTATATATTCATTGGCAAACTACCAACAATACGTGATAAATGCAAAGCATTTGAAAGATGTGCAGGTATGTTTCCTACATTTGAAGCATTTTTGGACGTATATAACTCAATCGTATCTACCCCATATACATTTATGGTAATTGATAATACATCACAATCAAATAAAATCGAAGACCAAGTATTCTACTACAAAGCCAATGTTTCATAATAATTCGTGCATCTATTATGCAGCGCCAAGATTAATACATTTTTAATTTGTTAACACGTGTGGCGATACACCCGAGTCGAAATAATTGAGCACAAAAATCTGGCCATAAATTACCACATAGAAAATGCCCGAAATCGATATGTCTGGCGATGGCCTTAGCATGACTGTTATTAAACGCGATGGTCGCCGCGAAGATGTTGAATTTGACAAAATCCTCACGCGTATCCGCAATGCTGGCGATGCACTTACTGTCAATCACGCATTAGTTGCAAAGAAAGTAATTGACGGAATTTACGATGGTGTCACTACGCGCGAGCTTGATGAACAAGCCGCGCTTATATGCACTAACATGTCAACTCATCATCCTGATTATGGTCGCCTTGCGGCCAATATCATCATATCAAATCACCAGAAAAATACCGCGCATACATTTGCAGAAGCGATGACACTGTTGTATAACGCAAAAGATATTCATGGCGAACATTCGCCAATTATCGGTCGCCCACTATATGATTTTGTGGTGGCAAATGGCGCAGCCGTTGAAGCCCGCATACAATATCATCGTGATTTCCTAATTGATTATTTCGGTTTCAAAACACTTGAACGTGCGTATCTTATGAGATATAAAAACTATGCGGCTGCTGGTTCACCAATGACAATTGTAGAACGCCCACAACATCTATTTATGCGTGTTGCCGTGGCAATTCATCTTGGTGATTATGCTGCGGCGGCTGATGATGCAGCACGGGCTGCAATCATAGAAAGTATGTTTACAACATATGATATCACCAGCCAAAAATACTACACACATGCAACGCCAACGTTGTATAATGCCGGCACACCACGTGGACAATTATCAAGCTGCTATTTATTATCGATGCAATCAGATTCTATCACTGGCATTTATTCGACTCTTGCTGAATCTGCACAAGTAAGTAAATACGCTGGTGGTATTGGTATACATATTCACAATATTCGTGCCGCTGGGTCACTAATTCGTGGAACAAATGGTATTTCCAACGGGTTAGTACCTATGTTACGCGTCTTTAATGATTCTGCACGCTATGTTGACCAATGTTTTACGCCTGATACTGTTGTATTTACAGCAAATGGCCCAAAACAAATTGAAGATATCAGCATTGCTGATAAAGTACTAACAAGTAATGGTGAATTTAATCAAGTTCACAAACCATTACGGCATGAATATACAGGTGAGATGCTTCGAATTCAAATTAAAAATTCAATTGTTCCAATTCAAGTAACTCCAGTTCATCAAATCTTAGCACTTAAAAACCAGAAAAAGGGTTTGAATTTTAGTGTAATAATAAACAGATTAGAGAAAGGTTTGATAGAGCTTGATTATTATGAAGCAAAAGACTTAACGACAGATGATTTACTTGCTTTCCCAATTCCAACATATGAATATGATATTAAATATTTAACAGAAGATGACTGTCGTATGTATGGTATCATGCTTGGTGATGGTCATATTTCAACAAAAACGTCTGGTGTATGTTTAAATAATTACAGTAAAAAAGAAGTTGTTCAATTTGTACTGAAGTATTGTGCTGATAGAAATATTAGAACATCAATTATTGACGGAAAACTTAAATCTGGAGAAACTGTTCAAGACAAAAGTTACAAAATTATTTGGTCATCAGCATCAACTGGATTTAAATTCATTAAATCCCAACTATATAATGATGTTGGAGAAAAACGAATTGAATCAGCAATGCTTCATTTACCCCTAAATAAAGTAATTCAAATAATTAGAGGGTTAATTGAAACAGATGGTTGTATATCTGACAAAGAAATTTCAATCGAAATGACATCATTTAACGTAATCGAAAGTTTGCGATATATGTTATTAAGACTTGGATGTCTTACTTCCGGAAATATCAGAGACCGCATAGGTTCTGTATCTTCATATCGTGAAATTACGACACGTAAGAAAACAATGGTGATGCGTATACCGAGAATAAAGCCAATTTTAGAATTATTTCCAACCGCTCCAAAAGGTGATTATTTTACATTCTTAAGACACGATAATTTTATTTATAGTCGTGTAGAAACTGTTGAAGTTGTTAAATACTCTGGAATTGTTCATGATTTTGAAATCGATACAGTTCATGACTACACTGTTGCACACCTTGGTGTTGTTCATAATGGTGGCGGGAAGCGTCCTGGTTCCATCGCTATGTATTTAGAACCATGGCATGCTGATATTCTTGATTTTCTTGAACTCAAACTCAGCGTAGGAAATGAAGAACGTCGCGCACGTGATTTGTTTTACGCACTTTGGATTCCTGACCTATTTATGGAAAGACTTGCACAAGCTGTTGCAGCGGCTGAAGTAGGCGAAGACCCTGATGCAGTTCTGTGGACGCTTATGTGTCCAAATGAATGCCCTGGACTCGCTGATGTTTGGGGGCCAGCATTCAAAGAATTATATGAAAAATATGAATCTACTGGTAAAGGTCGCAAATCTATCCCTATTTTACAGATATGGAACGCTGTGATTAAAGCGCAAATTGAAACAGGCACGCCATATTTATGCTATAAAGATGCTGCGAATGCGAAATCAAACCAACAAAATCTGGGTACAATTAAGAGTTCAAACCTTTGTGTTGCACCGGAAACCCGCATCTTAACAGATGAAGGAGAACGTGTAATATCGGAATTGGTTGGGCAAAATGTGAGAGTATGGAATGGTGACTGTTGGAGCAACACAACTGTTATACAAACAGGCATGAATCAAGAACTGATGAAAATTACAGTATCAGTAAATGGTGCGCAACATATTCTTGAATGTACACCATATCATAAATTCATTATGTATGATGGTTCACGTGTTGAAGCGCAAAATATTGATGTTGGTGATCAATTATGTAGATGGTATGATAATGACGTCAAACAATATGATTCTGTGATTGAATCAATTGAATACACTGGTAGGTGTGATGAAACATATTGTTTCAATGAACCACTAAAACGTGCTGGGGTTTTCAACGGAATTCTCACTGGAAATTGTAGTGAAATCATTGAATATTCATCACCAACGGAAACAGCGGTATGTAACTTAGCAAGTGTTTGTTTACCAATGTTTATTAAAGCCGATAAAACATATGATTATGATTATTTAAGACAGGTTGTGTCTGTAATTGTCAGGAATCTTGACAGAGTAATTGACATTAACTTTTATCCAACTGAAAATACGAGCCGGTCTAATTTCCGACACAGACCTATCGGTATTGGTGTACAAGGTCTTGCTGATACATTTGCTATCATGAAAATGGCATTTGATTCGCCTGAAGCGCGCGAACTGAATCGTCGCATATTTGCACACATGTATTATGCAGCGGTTGAAACATCGGCGGCTGTTGCACGTGAACGAGGTACATATGCATCATTTGCAGGTTCACCAGCATCAGAAGGACGCTTACAATTTGATTTATGGGGAGTAGAACCGCTTGCAGATCCGGCACTTGATTGGGATGCATTACGTGCAGTGGCGCGTGGTGGATTACGAAACAGTCTTCTAATGGCACCAATGCCAACTGCATCTACTTCGCAAATCCTTAAAAACAACGAAGCATTTGAACCATTTACATCAAACATATATACGCGAAATACAAGCGCTGGAAACTTTATTATTATCAATCAATATCTAATTCGTGAACTGATTGATGCTGGAATATGGTCACCAGAAGTTCGTATGGCATTAATTGCTGCGAAGGGCAGCATTCAAGGAATTGCAGCGATTCCAGATGCAATTAAAGTGCGCTATAAGACTGTATGGGAAACTAAACAGCGCGTGTTGATTGACATGGCGGCTGACCGTGGCGCATATATTTGCCAAAGTCAATCACTCAACTTGTTTGTTGCTGCGCCAACGCCGGCGATATTAACATCGATGCATCTGTATTCATGGCGACAAGGACTGAAGACGGGTATTTATTATCTTAGAACGTTACCAAAATCAGATGTTCAACAATTTACGGTCGAACCTGTTAAGAAAGGTGTTGCGCGATATGAATCAGATGACGAAAGTGATGCATATGATAGCGAAGAAGAGGCAGGTGAAGGTGCGGTGCCAGTTGTAAAACCACTGCTAACAGACAAGGAGAAACGTAAAGCAAAACTGCGAGCGGCGATAGCAGCTGGAACGTATGACTCAGGTGAAGGTCAATGTACTAACTGTGGTTCTTAAAGCAATCCACCAGATGCAACAGCTGCTAAAATAATAATTCCGATTGAAACGATGAATACGAATGTGATTCCTACATAATATACAAATTTATTGGGGCGATGTTGGGGAACGTCCATGTTTTTAGTATTATGCAGAATAAATTGGCTTTGCCAATTTATTCAAGAAAGATTTCGCCGCTAAAAGCGGCGAAATCTTCACATATGTACCGGCCTGTTCCGAAATTAAGATACACCTCGTTCTGGCTTTGCCAGAACGAGGTTAAAAGACCTGTCCACCAAAGGTGGACAGGTCTTGCACTTTTCGCCAAGGCATTCAAAAACTGCAAAGCAGTTTTTGAATTAAGCCAATTTCCAGCTTTTCAGGAAATTGGCACGAAAAGTATCAAAAACTTTCGGAACAGAATTTTCCGCCTAAGGCGGAAAATTCTTAAAAAAAGAATCGGCAAAGCCGATTCTTTTTGCAAGGCCGGCTTTCGTAGAACTACCGTTGTGTCCCGAAATTAAGCTACATGCTTAATTTCGGGAACACAACGTAAAACCCTACAGTTCCGAAATTAAGCATGTAGCTTAATTTCGGAACTGTAGGGTACCGAAATTAAGCTACACTTTCAGTGTCAGAACTGTCCACTTTGGTGGACAGTTCTTTCAACCCCATTCTGGCGGAGCCAGAACGGGGTGTAGCTTAATTTCGGAATAGGCTGGTATCTATACTAATACCTTGTTTTCTAACAATGAACAAGTTTTGTATAATTCATATAATTCATTTGAATCTGGAACATGTTCTTTTGCTGCACGAATATCTAACATAATGCGTGAGTCTGATGATGCGAATGGTTCGGCTGAATATTTGTTTGTTAAAGACTGAAAAATGCGGATTTTTCTGAATTGGCATGTTGTTGCTGCAGCGGTGCATCCATTTATCTTATTGATGCATCATACAATTCATCCTCAATTACCAAACATTTTTCTTTACAACGCACGATAAATGCTTGTTCAGCACGCCAGTCATCCCAACGTCTACTATAGTCAGCAATGCTTTCGTCTGGAATGCGTGGAATTTTTAGTGGCGTATCATCACAATTTAAATGTGTAAGTGTTTCAGGCAGCTTCGGAAGTTCACTTAGTTGTGTATTTGAACAATCAAGCCATATAAGTGTTTCAGGCAGCTTCGGAAGGACACTTAGTTGTGTATTTGAACAATTCAGCCATGTAAGTGTTTCAGGCAGCTTCGGAAGGACACTTAGTTGTGTATTATTACAATATAATACTTGAAGTGTTTCAGGCAGCTTCGGAAGGACACTTAGTTGTGTATTTCTACAATATAAATATGTAAGTGTTTCAGGTAGCTTCGGAAGGACACTTAGGTTTGTATTCCAACACTCTAAATATGTAAGTGTTTCAGGCAGCTTCGGAAGGACACTTAGTTGTGTATTTGAACAATCAAGCCATGTAAGTGTTTCAGGTAGCTTCGGAAGTACACTTAGTTGTGTATCTCCACAATATAAATGTGTAAGTGTTTCAGGCAACTTCGGAAGCACACTTAGTTGTGTATTCCAACACGACAAATGTGTAAGTGTTTCAGGCAGCTTCGGAAGGACACTTAGTTGTGTATTTGAACAATATAAATGTGTAAGTGTTTCAGGCAGTTCCGGAAGACTTGTTACGTTTAACCAAGAAACATCTAATTTTCCATCTTTAATCACGCTAATGCGCAACAATAGTTTAACCGTATCAGGTCCATACGCCATCTTTGCATCTGTTAAAAAATTTTAAAATATTCTTCAATTTTAGGTTATTAGCCTGCAATGTTAAATAGTTCGTTTCTAATTATCAGACATTTTTCTTTGCAACGCTTGATGTATGCTTGTTCAGCGCGCCAGGCGTCCCATCGTTTACTATAGTCAGCAATACTTTCACCTGCATTGCGTTGAATTTTCAAAGGTGTATATGAACAATATAAACGTGTAAGTGTTTCAGGCAGTTTCGGAAGGACACTTAGTTGTGTATTTGAACAATCAAGCCATATAAGTGTTTCGGGCAGCTTCGGAAGGACACTTAGTTGTGTATTTTAACAATATAAATGTGTAAGTGTTTCAGGCAGCTTCGGAAGTTCACTTAGTTGTGTATTTCTACAATATAGAACTGTAAGTGTTTCAGGCAGCTTCGGAAGAACACTTAGTTGCGTATTTTCACAACCTAAATATGTAAGTGTTTCAGGCAGTTTCGGAAGGACACTTAGTTGTGTATTTGAACAATCAAGCCATATAAGTGTTTCGGGCAGCTTCGGAAGGACACTTAGTTGTGTACTATAACAATATAAATGTGTAAGTGTTTCAGGCAGCTTCGGAAGTTCACTTAGTTGTGTATTTCTACAATATAGAACTGTAAGTGTTTCAGGCAGCTTCGGAAGAACACTTAGTTGCGTATTTTCACAACCTAAATATGTAAGTGTTTCAGGCAGCTTCGGAAGGACACTTAGTTGTGTATTTCCACAAAATAGATGTGTAAGTGTTTCAGGTAATTCCGGCAGACTTGTTACGTTAAACCACGAAACATCTAAATATCCATCATCAATCGCGCTAATGCGCGATAAAAGTTCAATTGTATTAGGTTCATACGCCATCCTTTGCATTTGTTAAAAAGTCTTAAGATACCTTTCAATAATCCGGAACATCTGCTAATTCATCTTTAATTGCCCAACATTTTTCTTTGCAACGCTTGATGTATGCTTGTTCAGCACGCCAGGCGTCCCATCGTTTACTATAGTCAGCAATACTTTCACCTGCATTGCGTTGAATTTTCAAAGGTGTATTTGAACAATATAAACGTGTAAGTGTTTCAGGCAGTTTCGGAAGGACACTTAGTTGTGTATTTGAACAATCAAGCCATATAAGTGTTTCAGGCAGCTTCGGAAGGACACTTAGTTGTGTATTTGAACAATATAAATGTGTAAGTGTTTCAGGCAGCTTCGGAAGGGCACTTAGTTGTGTATTATAACACCATAAATGTGTAAGTGTTTCAGGCAGCTTCGGAAGGACACTTAGTTGTGTATTTGAACAATTAAGCCATGTAAGTGTTTCAGGCAGCTTCGGAAGGACACTTAGTTGTGTATTTGAACAATTAAGCCATGTAAGT
>Ga0209916_1000681_pt1 | contig 45895 bp, 50 predicted proteins | sample ThiBio_1000_plan_FD_183956 | JGI IMG/M metagenome (GOLD analysis project Ga0209916, IMG submission 183956) | Wastewater bioreactor microbial communities from Cape Town, South Africa - Thiocy_solids_2 (SPAdes) | ecosystem: Engineered > Bioreactor > Thiocyanate-remediating > Anaerobic-Aerobic ... | reverse complement strand
CCCCCCCTGCGAGAGCCGGGCTCTCGACTCGTCCCTCCCGAGCGGTTACGACAAGCCTCAACTGCCCGCAGCGGCAGGAAGGCGTCGCATGAAGCTTCTGATCCCGATTCTGGCCGCGCTCTGTCTCGCGCTGGCCGGCTGCAACGAAAACGGCCCGCTCTCTGGCGGCGCCATGGTCAAGGCCCCGGCGGGCGCAGCGCCCGTCGCGCTGCTGTCGCTCGAAGGCGCGCCGACGGAGGTCACGGCGCGGCTCGCCGGCGCCCTTTCGCGCGAGGCGCAGGCACGCGCCATCGCGCTGGTGCCCGGCTCCGGCAGCCCGCGCTACAAGCTGAAAGGCTATCTCGCCGCCGCGCCGAGCGCCGGCGGCGCCACCGTGACCTGGGTCTGGGATGTGTTCGACGGCGCCCGCCAGCGCACGCAGCGTCTCGAAGGCACCGAGCAGGTCAATGGAACCGACGCCTGGCAGGCGATCGACGATGCTGCCCTCACCCGCATCGCCGGCCGCAGCATGGATGGCGTGGCGCGCTTCCTGGGCGAGGGCGCCGATGCCGTCGCCGCCACGCGGCCCACCACGCAATCCGCACTGCCGCAGACGGCGCTCGGCTTCGCCGCCGCCGAATGATGGCGGCGCGCAGAGCCCTTTTGTCGCGGTTGGTACGAATCCGGTGAAAATGCGCCCTTCTTCGTATTGTGGCGCGCCAACCCTGTTGCTAGATCACGCTACCTTTCGACGGAATCGTCGAAAGGTAGATGACGTGATCGATTCCAATTATTTAGAGCAGGATTGATGCGAAAAACCGTTGCCACTTTTTCACATCCTGCTCTAGGGACAACCAGCAGATGGCGCCTGCCGTCGAGAACGTGCCAGGACCAGCGCGCATGACCCATTCAGACATCAAACTGTTCGCCGGCAATTCCAACCGGCCGCTCTCCGAAGCGATCGCCGCCTATCTCGAACAGCCGCTCGGCCGCTGCCAGGTCCGGCGCTTCGCCGACATGGAGATTTTCGTCGAGATTCTCGAGAACGTGCGCGGCGAGGATGTCTTCGTCGTGCAGTCGACTTCGTTTCCGACCAATGATCACATGATGGAACTGCTGATCATGATCGACGCGCTGCGGCGTTCCTCGGCACGGCGCATCACGGCGGTGATTCCGTATTTCGGCTACGCCCGCCAGGATCGCAAGCCCGGCCCGCGCACGCCGATCTCCGCCAAGCTCGTCGCCAACCTGATCACCCGCGCCGGCGCCGACCGCGTCATGACGCTCGATCTCCATGCCGGCCAGATCCAGGGCTTCTTCGACATCCCGACCGACAATCTCTACGCGCAGCCGACCATGGTGCAGGACATCAAGGCGCGCATGGACCTGTCGAACACCATGGTCGTCTCGCCGGACGTCGGCGGCGTGGTGCGCGCCCGCTCGCTCGCCAAGCGCATCGACGCGCCGCTCGCCATCGTCGACAAGCGCCGCGAGCGCGCCGGCGAGAGCGAGGTGATGAACATCATCGGCGACGTCGCCGGGCGCACCTGCATCCTGATCGACGATATCGTCGATTCGGGCGGCACCTTGTGCAACGCCGCCGACGCGTTGCTGGAGGCCGGCGCCCGCGAGGTCTACGCCTACATCACCCATGGCGTGCTGTCGGGCGGCGCGGTGGCGCGCATCACCGCCTCCAAGCTCAAGGAACTGGTCGTCACCGATTCGATCCAGCCGACCGAGGCAGTGCGCGTCGCCCACAATATCCGCGTCATCTCGATCGCCACGCTGATGGGCGAGGCGATCAAGCGCACCGCGAGCGAGGAAAGCGTCTCCAGCCTGTTCAACTGAGGCGCACCTCAGGCGACCCTGCACTCATTGGTTCGGCCGCTCCCGGATGATCGCGCCGGTCTTGGCGTCGGCGTAGAACTTCATCCGCTTGCCGTCGCGCATGCCCTTGCCCTCCCATTGGCCATCATCGGCGCTGATCTCCGAGATCAGGCTGTAGCCGGCCGCCTCGAGTTTCTTGGCCACCTGATCGATCGGCATCCACTCCGGGCCGATCGGGTCGGCAAGCGCGCCCGCGCTGCCGGAACAGACGAGAATGATGGCCAACAGGCCGGCTTTGCCAATCATGGGATGTCCTTCCTGATGCCGCCGGCACTGTTGCCGGCGCCTTGAACACGAACGGCAACGGTCTAGATTGGTTCCCGGGCCGCGTGGTCCGTTTTCGATACAAGGCTATTTCCGTGGATTATCGCAAGCTCGGCCGTAGCGGCCTCAAAGTATCTCCGATCTGCCTCGGCACCATGATGTTCGGCGGCCGCACCGACGAGCCGACCTCGGCCCGCATCATCGCCAGCGCCGCCGATTCCGGCATCAATTTCATCGATACGGCCGATGTCTATAATGGCGGCGTCTCCGAGGAGATCACCGGCCGCGCCATCAAGGCCGATCGCGCGCGCTGGGTGCTGGCGACCAAGCTCGCCAACGCCATGGGCGAGGGCCCGAACGAGCGCGCCCTGTCGCGCAAATGGGTGATGCAGGCGGTCGAGGCCAGCCTGAAGCGGCTCGGCACCGACTATATCGACATCTACTACCTGCATAAGGAGGATCACGACACGCCGCTGGAAGAGACCGTGCGCGCCATGGGCGACCTGATCCGCGCCGGCAAGATCCGCTATTTCGCGGTGTCCAACTATCGCTCGTGGCGCGTCGCCGAGATCTGCAATCTCTGCGATCGGCTCGGCATCGACCGGCCGGTGGCGAGCCAGCCCTATTACAACGCCATGAACCGCATGCCCGAGGTCGAGCACCTGCCGGCCTGCGGCTATTACGGCCTCGGCGTCGTCAGCTACAGCCCGCTGGCGCGCGGCGTGCTCAGCGGCAAATACGATCCGAAAGCGCCCCCGCCCAAGGATAGCCGCGCCGGCCAGAATGACCGCCGCATCATGCAGACCGAATGGCGCCCGGAATCGCTGCGCCTCGCCCAGAAGATCAAGGCCCATGCCGAGGGGCGCGGCATGACCGCCGGCCAGTTCGCGCTCAACTGGGTGCTCAACAACCGCCTCGTCACCGCCGCCATCGCCGGGCCGCGCACGCAGGAACAGTGGCAGGATTATCTCGGCGCGCTCGGCAAGCCGTTCACCGCCCGCGACGAAGCCCTGATCGACCGCCTCGTCGTCACCGGCCATGCCTCGACGCCGGGCTACAACGACCCGGCCTACGCCATCGAGGGCCGGCTGCCGCGCAACGCGTGAGTGTTTACTGCCGCGAAACCACAATGTCATTCCCGCAAAGGCGGGAATCCGGAACCGCTGGCGTAAGCGGCCTCTGGATTCTCGATCGCGCTGACGCGCGTCGGGAATGACACTGAGGGATCGTCGGGCCCGCTCATGCCGATTGTTGCCATTTGGCATCAAATACATTATATAATGCCAACATGATCACGCCCCACAACGCCCTGCCCGTCGATACCGCACCGCGCGACTTTGCCGGCGGCCCGATCAGCGACGCCGAGGCGGCGGCGATGTTCCGCGCCGCCGTAAAACTGTTCGCGCTGTGGCAGGTCACCGACGAGCAGGCCGGCACCTTGCTCGACATGCCGCTGCGGACCTACCGGCGCTGGAAGGCGGAAGGGCCGGGGCGCAGCCCGCGCGACGGCAAGGCGCGGCTTTCGAACCTGATGGGCATCCACAAGGCGCTGCGCCTGATCTTTCGCGAACCGCAGCGCGGCTATGCCTGGGTGCGCGCACCCAATGCCGCGTTCGGCGCCCGCAGCGCGCTCGACGTCATGCTTGGCGGCGAATTGACCGACCTGATGCGTGTGCGCCGCTATCTCGACGCCGAACGCGGCGCCTGGTGAACGATCCGGCAGCGCCGCCGCTGGCCGGCATCGCCTGGCATGGCGCGGTGCGCATCATCCGCAGCGTCTTCCCGCCGATCGACCTGTTCGAGGATATCGCCGACCCGGCCGACTGGCCGCTGATCATCGCCGGCGAGCAGAAGACCAATCCGCGCCTGATGGAAACCATCGGCACGCTCGACCTCGTGCCGCCCGAGCGCCGCGTCGCCGGCGCCGGCGCCAGCCTGCTGATGGCGCCGTTCACCCATGTCAGCCCCGACCGGCCGAGCCGCTTCAGCGCCGGAGGCTACGGCGTGCTCTATGCCGGCGACCGCTTCGAGGTGGCGCTGTTCGAGACCATCCACCACCACGCGCGTTTCATGGCGGCAACCGGCGAGGCGCCGGGCTGGACCGCGCAATTCCGCGAAATCCTGCTCGATATCGAGGCGGAGCTGCACGACCTCCGCGCCGAGCCCGACCGCTGGCACGACGTGCTCGCTCCGGACGATTATCGCGCCGGACAGGCGCTCGGCCAGCAACTGCGCGCGGCGGGCTCGGAAGGCGTCGTGTTCCCGAGCGTACGCCACGCCGGCGGCCAATGCGCCGGGCTGTTCCATCCCGATTGCGCCGCCAACCCCGTGCAGGCCCGCCATCTCGACTACCACTGGGATGGCGCGCGCGTCGATTTCTACCGCGATGCCGGCACGGGCCAGGTTTTCCGTATCGTATAAGGCCGTTCCGGATCGCGTGGAGCCGGCGCGCCACGCGCCTCGCGACGAACCTTGCGCTTCGGCGCGCGCGCGTGTAAGGAAACGGGCGTTCCGCCCGACCCCCCTGGAGGCAGCGGAACCTCCCGAAGAGCCGCATTGGGCGGCTTTTTCATTTGAAGGATGCCTAAAATGGCAATCAAGCAGCTCGAGGCCAAGCGCCGCGAGCGGGCCGGCAAGGGGGCCGCCCGTGCAGTCCGTCGTGAGAACCGCGTTCCGGCGGTCATCTACGGTGCCGGTCAGCCGCCTGTGTCGATCTCGCTCGACTACAACACCACCAACAAGCTGGTTTATGCCGGCCGGTTCCTGACCACGCTGTTCGAGATCGATGTCGAGGGCGAGAAGCTGCGCGCCCTGCCGCGCGACTACCAGCTCGATCCCGTCACCGACAAGCCGATCCATGTCGATTTCCTGCGTCTGGTCTCGGGCGCCACGGTGCGCGTCGAGGTGCCGGTGCACTTCATCAACCAGGATATCTCGGTCGGCCTGAAGAAGGGCGGCACGCTCAACATCGTGCGCCATACCGTCGAGATGACCGTGCCGGCCGACAACATCCCGAGCGGCATCACCGGCGACCTCGCCAAGCTCGACCTCGGCGAATCGCTGCATATCTCGGCCTTCGCCATCCCGGAGGGCTGCACGCTGATGATCACCGATCGCGACTTCACCGTCGCGACGATCGCCGTGCCGTCGGGCTACAAGGAAGCCGAGGCGGAAGAGGCAGCCGCCGCCGCGACCGCCGAGGCGGCCCCTGCCGCCGCCCCCGCCAAGAAGTAAGCTCGCTGGCGCCAGCCGGCTGGTCATGCAAGGCCGGGGCATGTCCCCGGCCTTTTTGTTTGGCAGGTGAGAAGCAAGCCCCGGGAAACCGATCGTCCCATGAAACCAATCGTCCCATGAAACTGATCGTCGGCCTCGGCAATCCCGGCGCGCGCTATGCCGGCAACCGCCACAATATCGGCTTCATGGCGCTCGACGAACTCGCCCGCGTGCATCGCCCGCCATCCTGGCGCACGCGCTTCCAGGGCGAGGCGACCGGCCTCGATTTCGCCGGCGACAAGCTGCTGCTGCTCAAACCCCAGACCTTCATGAACGAGAGCGGCCGCGCGGTCGCCGAAGCCGCGCGCTTCTTCAAGATCGCGACCCGCGACGTCATCGTCTTCCATGACGAACTCGACCTTGCGCCGGGAAAACTGCGCGTCAAGCTCGGCGGCGGCAATGCCGGCCACAACGGCCTGCGCTCGATCACCGCCCATATCGGCAACGACTACTGGCGCGTGCGCATGGGCATTGGCCATCCCGGCGACAAGGCGCTGGTGCATGCCTATGTGCTCAACGATTTCGGCAAGGCGGAGCGGCCCTGGGTCGAGGATCTGTGCCGGGCCTGCGCCGACCATCTGGCGCTGCTCGTCAATGGCCAGGACAGCGCCTTCCTCAGCAAGGTGCACCTCGAACTGGAAGCCCGCGGCCACCTCGATATCCGCCGCCCCGGCGAAGCGGGGTAAATCCGTCCCGGCCGGAGTTTGCTTGCCTTCATCGCCATTGCCCCGCATAGCTCGGGCGCCCCCTCACCTGACGAGATGACACCACCATGGGTTTCAAATGCGGAATCGTCGGCCTGCCGAATGTCGGCAAGTCCACCCTGTTCAACGCGCTGACGCAGACCGCCGCCGCGCAGGCCGCCAACTATCCGTTCTGCACCATCGAGCCGAATGTCGGCGATGTCGCGGTGCCCGATGACCGGCTGGAGAAGCTCGCGGCCATCGCCGGCTCGAAGGAGATCATCCCGACGCGGCTGACCTTCGTCGACATTGCCGGGCTGGTGCGCGGCGCCTCGAAGGGCGAAGGCCTCGGCAACCAGTTCCTCGCCAACATCCGCGAATGCGATGCCATCGCCCATGTCGTGCGCTGCTTCGAGGATGGCGACATCACCCATGTCGAAGGCAAGATATCGCCGCTCGACGATATCGAGACCATCGAGACCGAGCTGATGCTCGCCGATCTCGACAGCCTCGAAAAACGCATCGTGCCGCTCGAGAAGAAGGCCAAGGCCGGCGACAAGGAGGCGAAGGAGCTGTTCTCGCTGATGGATCGCTGCCTGAAGCTGCTGCGCGACGGCAAGCCGGCCCGCCTCGCCGAGGTCTCCAACGAGGAGACGCGCGACTTCGCCATGCTCGGCCTGCTCTCGGCCAAGCCGGTGCTCTACGTGTGCAATGTCGAGGAGGCAAGCGCCGACAAGGGCAACGCGTTTTCCGAGACGGTCAAGGCGCGCGCGGCTGAGGAGGGCGCCGAGGCCGTCGTCGTCTCGGCCAAGATCGAGAGTGAGATCGCCGTGCTGCCCGGCGACGAGCAGCGCGACTATCTCGAGGCCGTCGGCCTCGCCGAGCCGGGGCTGAACCGCGTCATTCGCGCCGGCTATGCGCTGCTCGGCCTGATCACCTATTTCACCGTCGGCCCGAAGGAGGCGCGCGCCTGGACCGTCGGCAGCGGCACCAAGGGGCCGCAGGCCGCCGGCGTCATCCATACCGATTTCGAGAAGGGCTATATCCGCGCCGAAACCATCGCCTATGCCGATTACATCGCCAACAAGGGCGAGGCCGGCGCGCGCGAGGCCGGCAAATTCCGCCTCGAAGGCAAGGATTATGTCGTCGCCGATGGCGACGTGATGCATTTCCGCTTCGCCAACTGAGCCGCGCCGGGCCGCGCCTCACGACGATGTTCGACCGCTATCTCAGCCGTTGGAGCCTCGTTCCGGACGGTGTGCCCATCATCACCCGTGGCAGCCATCTGCTGCCGGTGCGCTGGCGCGGCCGGGCGGCCATGCTCAAGCTCGCCCATGGCAGCGATGAGCGTCTCGGCGCCGGCGTGCTTGACTGGTGGGGCGGGAACGGTGCCGCGCAGGTTCTCGCCCGCGACGACGCGACCGTGCTGATGGCGCGTGCCGAGGGCACCCGTTCGCTCACTCGCATGGCCAGCGCCGGCGCCGATGACGAGGCGACCCGCATCCTGTGCGCCGTGGTGGCGCGGCTGCATGCGGCGCGCCCGGCGCCGCTGCCGCAACTGGTGCCGCTTCCGCAATGGTTCGCCGCGTTATGGCCCGCCGCCGCGACCCATGGCGGCCTGCTCGCCCGCTGCGCCGCCAGCGCCAAGGCCCTGCTCGCCGCCCCACACGATACCAGCGTGCTGCATGGCGATATTCATCATGCCAATGTGCTGGATTTCGGCGCAGGCGGCTGGCTCGCCATCGATCCGAAAGGGCTGCTCGGGGAACGCAGCTTCGATTTCTGCAACATCTTCACCAATCCCGATCTCGAGGACCCATCGCAGCCGGTCGCAACCGACCCCGAGCGCTTCCAGCGCCGCCTCGCCATCGTCAGCGACACGGCGGGCCTCGACCGGACGCGGTTGCTGCGCTGGATTCTCGCCTGGACCGGCCTGTCCTGGGCGTGGTTCCTGTGCGACGATGCCGACGTCGCGATCGACACGCGGATTGCCGAGCTGGCGGCCGCCGAACTCGACCGATAGCCCGCCGATTCCGTGGGGAAGCGCACATCCGGCCGATCAGCCCGCCGTCCACGCTTCCCCCCCGGCGCGCGAGACGCTATCACCGGCTCGGTATTCGCCGGAGATTGCTCGTGCCCTCGATTTTCTTTGAAGATTTCATCCCCGACAGCAGCGCGCCTTACGGCTCGATGACGGTTTCGCGCGAGGAACTCATCGGCTTCGCGCGCCAATTCGATCCCCAGCCGATGCATACCGATGCGGAGGCCGCCAAACACAGCTTTGTCGGGCAGTTGATCGCCTCGGGCTGGGGCACGGCCGCGCTCAACATGCGCATGATGTGCGACGATTTCGTGCTCGAGAGCGCCTCGATGGGCGGCCCCGGCGTCGACGAGCTGAAATGGCTGAAACCCGTGCTGCCCGGCGACACCCTGACCGGAGTGCGTACCGTGCTCGCCGCCAAGCCATCCTCGTCCAAGCCCGATCGCGGCATCGTCAAGCTCAAGACCGAACTCACCAACCAGCGCGGCGAGCGCGTACTGGAACAGGTCAATGTCGTGATGATGGGCCGGCGCGGCACCGAACCCGTGATGTCGCCGGCGGCAAGCCGCGCCGGCCGCCCCCTCGTCAGCCCGCCGCCGCTGACGGCGGCGCGCCCGACGCCGTTCCTCGAGGACCTCGTAACCGGCGAGCCGAACGTGCTCGGCTCCTTCACCTTCGACGAGCCCAGCGTGCTGCGCTTCGGCCGCGCCTATGATCCGCAGCCGTTCCACACCGATCCGGAGGCGGCCAGGGCGAGCTTCTTCGGCGGGCTGATCGCCTCGGGCTGGCACACCGCCGCCGGCTGGATGCGCACGATGATCGATTTTCGTCGGCGCTGTGAAGCGATGGCGCGCGATAACGGCCTGCCTTGCGCCGAACTCGGCCCCTCGCCCGGCTTTCGCGACCTGCGCTGGCTGCTGCCGGTCTATGCCGGCGACACCATCACCTACACCACCGCCATCGCCTCGGCCCGCCCCTCCGCCTCGCGTCCCGGCTGGGGCCTGGCGACGCAGCACAATACCGGCGTCAACCAGTATGGCGACACGGTGTTCGAGTTCACCGGCGCGGTGTTGTGGCAGCGCCGGCCGGGCGCCTGACCCCGTCGGATCGGCCTGAGCACCTGTCATCCGCGAATGGCGCTGATATCGATCCCGACGGCCAGAAGGGTCTTTCGGGCGGCGCTCAATGCCCCTCGAAGGCGACCAGCGTCCGGACCGGCACGCCAAGCGCCTCGATCTTCCGCACCCCGCCGAGAGCCGGCAGGTCGATGACGAAACAGGCGGCGATCACCTCGGCGCCAAGCTGTTGCAGCAACTGCACCGCGCCAGTCGCCGTGCCGCCGGTGGCGATCAGGTCGTCGATCAGGATGACGCGCTCGCCGGGCCGCACCGCGTCGCGATGCATCTCCATCTCGTCGAGCCCGTATTCGAGGCTGTAGGCCACCGAAACAGTCGCGGAAGGCAGCTTGCCCTTCTTGCGGATCGGCACGAAACCGGCCGACAATTGATGCGCCACCGCGCCGCCGAGGATGAAGCCGCGCGCCTCGATGCCGGCGACCTTGCCGATGCGCGCACCCGTCCACGGCCGCACCAGATCATCCACCGCCTGCCTGAACGCGGCCGCGTCGCCGAGCAGCGTGGTGATATCGCGAAACAGGATGCCCGGCCGCGGATAATCGGCAATCGTGCGGATGTTGGCCCGCAGGTCCTTGCTCATGCCAGCCTCCCTTGACGCAGCAGGATACGGCGAGCCGGCAGCATAAGCTGCAAGAAATCTCTATGAAAAAGCCCCAAGAAAAAGGCCCCGGTCAGGGGCCTTGTCTCTCTGTGTCGGAGCTTAGTGCGCCGCGCTCCACACCTTCTTCTTGGTATAGAACAGCAGCAGCGACAGGATCACGAGATAGATCATGACCGTGAAACCGGTCCGCTTGCGCTCGGTCTGGGTCGGCTCGGCCGCCCATTGCAAGAAGGCGGTGACGTCCTTGGCATATTGCAGGATCGTCGTCGGCGTGCCGTCGGGATAGTCGACCTGCCCATCCTGAAGCGGCTGCGGCATGGCGATCTTGTGGCCCGGCATGATGCGATTGTAATGCACGCCCGGATCGATGTGGAAACCGGCCGGCGCGTCGGTATAGCCGGTCAGGATGCCGACGATATAATCCGGCCCCTGCTCCTGATATTGCGTGAAGATATCGAACAGGAACGTCGGGAAGCCGCGCTCGTAGGTGCGTGCCTTGGCGAGCAGCGACATCTCCGGCGGATGAGCGCCGCCATTGGCGGCCTTGGCGGCGTTGTCGTTCGGGAACGGCGGCGGGAAGTAATCCGAAGGCCGTGCCGGACGCTCGACGACGTCGCCGGCCTCGTTCGGCTCGGCATTGACCTTGTATTCGGCCGCGAGCGCCTTGACCTGATCCTCGGAGAAGCCGGGGCCATCCGGCTGCGCCAGGGCACGGAACGGAATGTGCAGATCGTGGCAGGCGGCGCAGACCTCGCGATAGACCTTGAAGCCACGCTGGAGCTGCGCCTGGTCGAACTTGCCGAACGGGCCGGAGAAGCTCCAGCTCTGGCGATCCGGTTTCACCTGTTCCGCGTGGCCTTCGTCGGCGGCAAGCGCGCCTTGGCCGAACGACAGGCCGGCCACGATGGCAAATGCGGCAAGGTGTTTCGCGATGGTCATGGAAATTTCCCTACGATCCGTGGCGGCCGGGCCGCGCTTAGCCCTTGATCTGTGGTTCGGCATGAGCGCCCGTCGGCGTGACGGCCGCATGCCCCTTCAACACCGAATCGGCGATCGAGGCCGGCAGCGGCAACGGTTTCTCCACCATGCCCAGCACCGGCAGCACGATCAGGAAATGCGCGAAGTAATACGCTGTCAGGATGCGGCCGAGCCCGGTCATGTCGAGCACGGTGTTGCCACCGATGCTGACCACCGGCGCGTCCGGAAGCTGCCCGCCGACATAGCCCAGCATGATGCAGGAGAAGCCCAGCACCCAGAAGAACACCTTGTAGGCCGGCCGATACCGGGTCGAGCGCACACGCGAGGTGTCGAGCCAGGGCAGGAAGGCCAGGATGCCGATCGCCGCGAACATCGTCAGCACGCCGGCGAGCTTGTCCGGAATGGCGCGCAGCATGGCGTAGAACGGCAGGAAGTACCATTCGGGCACGATATGCGGCGGCGTCTTCAGGGCATCGGCCGGAATGTAGTTATCGGCATGGCCGAGGAAGTTCGGCTGGTAGAACACGAACCACATGAAGACGATCATGAACACCGACAGGCCGAACATGTCCTTCACGGTGGCATAGGGCGTGAACGGCACCGTGTCCTTCTCGACATTCTTGACGTCGACGCCGTCGGGATTGTTCTGGCCCACGACATGCAGCGCCCAGATATGCAGCACCACGACGCCGGCGATCATGAACGGCAGCAGATAATGCAGCGAGAAGAAGCGGTTCAGCGTCGGATTGTCGATCGCATAGCCGCCCCATAGCCAGGTGACGATGCTCTCGCCGACGATCGGGAAGGCCGAGAACAGGTTGGTGATGACGGTGGCGCCCCAGAAGCTCATCTGGCCCCATGGCAGCACGTAGCCCATGAAGGCGGTCGCCATCATCAGCACGAAGATCACCACGCCGAGGATCCACAGCACCTCGCGCGGCGCCTTGTACGAGCCGTAATAGATGCCGCGGAAGATGTGGATATACACGGCGATGAAGAACATCGAGGCGCCGTTGGCGTGCAGGTAACGCAGCAGCCAGCCGTAATTCACGTCGCGCATGATGTCTTCGACGGACTGGAAGGCGAGCGTCACATGCGGCGTGTAATGCATCGCCAGCACGACGCCGGTGAGGATTTGCGCCACCAGCATGAAGGTCAGGATGCCGCCGAACGTCCAGAAATAGTTCAGGTTGCGCGGGACGGGGTAGGAAACCGCCGTGTCATGCGTCAGACGAATGATCGGCAGGCGAGCATCGAGCCATTTCGTGAAGCCAGTGCTCGGGGCGTAGGAGGAATGTCCGGACATAGATTACCTCGGGATGCCGTCGGTCAGCCGATACGGATTTTGGTCGGGGACAGGAAGGTTGCCGGCGCCAGCGCGAGATTGAGCGGCGCGGGGCCTTTCCGGATGCGGCCGGCGGTATCGTAGACCGAGCCGTGGCACGGGCAGAACCAGCCGCCATACTCACCGGCATAACCCGTCGGAATGCAGCCAAGATGCGTGCAGATGCCGATCACCACCAGCCAGGGCTCGTCCGGCTTGCCGTCGAGCTTGGGCACGCGGTCGGCGTCGGCGACCGGATCGGGCAACGTCTTGAGGTCGACATCCTGCGCCGCCTTGATCTCGGCCGGCGTGCGGTGGCGGACGAAGATCGGCTTGCCGCGCCACTTCACGGTGATCGCCTGGCCCTCGGGAATCGCCGCCAGATCGACCTCGATCGGCGCGCCGGCCGCGATGGTCGAGCTGTCCGGCATCATCTGGCTGATGAAGGGCCAGACGGCGCCTGCCGCGCCCACCGCGGCAACGGCCCCGGTGGCGATCAGCAGGAAATCGCGCCTGGTCGGTTCATCGGCTTTCGTCGTCGTGGCCATTCAGGATCCCCAAAACATTCCGCACCCGGCGCATCGCATCGCCCGGGATTGAATTCTCTCAAAACCCGACAGGGCCGTGCAGCACAATGCGACCCATCGTCACGAATGTGCCGCTTTTGGCACTGTGCCGCCGCCTTGTCCATACCGTGCAATGGTTCTAAGCGAGTCAGCCCGCACCAAAAAAGGCTACCCCATGCCCGCACGCCCGCATCTGGCGTTGTATCAGCCTGATATTCCGCAGAATACCGGCACGCTGTTGCGTTTGTGCGCCTGTCTCGGCGTTCCGGCCTCGATCATCGAGCCGGCGGGATTTCCGGTGAGCGACCGGCATTTTCGCCGCTCCGGCATGGATTATCTCGATCAGGTCGCGCTCGAGCGCCACATTTCCTTCACAGCTTTCGAATCCTGGCGCGCCGAACGCGGCGCGCGGCTGGTGCTGCTGACCACGCGTGCGCAACTTTCCTATACCGCTTTCGCCTTTAGGCCCGGCGATATCCTGCTGCTCGGGCGCGAGTCGGCCGGCGTGCCGGATGCGGTGCATAACCTCGCGGATGCGACAATTCGCGTGCCGATGCGGCCCTCCTTGCGCTCGCTCAATGTCGCGGTCGCGGGAGCCATGGTACTAGGCGAGGCGCTCCGGCAGATGGGCGCGTTCGAGGATGAGGACCTGACATGAGCGAGAGTGACGAGATGGCCCGTCGCAAGGCATCGGCCGCCACCTGGTTCGCGGCGCTGCGCGACGACATCTGCCGCGCTTTCGAGGCCCTGGAGCAGGAGGCGTCCGGACCGTTCTTTCCCGAGGCGCGCGAACCCGGCCGTTTCCGCCGCCAGCCCTGGCAGCGCACCAATCATGACGGCGCGCCCGGCGGCGGCGGCACGATGAGCCTGATGGCCGGGCGCGTGTTCGAGAAGGTCGGCGTGCATGTCTCGACGGTGCATGGCAGTTTCGCGCCGGAATTCGCCGCCCAGATTCCGGGCGCCGCCGACGATGCGCGCTTCTGGGCTTCCGGCATCTCGCTGATCGCCCATCCGTGGAACCCGAACGTGCCGACCGTGCACATGAACACCCGTTTCGTGGTCACGACCAAGGCGTGGTTCGGCGGCGGCGCCGACCTGACGCCGATGCTGGCAAGCCGCCGCCGGCAGGACGACGCAGATACGCGCGCCTTCCATGGCGCGATGGCGCGCGCCTGCGCCGGCCACGCCGTCGCCGATTATGAGCGCTACAAGGCGTGGTGCGACGAGTATTTCCTGCTCAAGCACCGCAACGAACCGCGCGGCACCGGCGGCATTTTCTACGATTACCTCGCCAGCGGCGACTGGGAGGCGGATTTCGCCTTCACGCGCGCTGTCGGCGAGACGTTTCGCGAGACCTATCCGGCCATCGTCAGGGCCAATCTCGGCACGCCCTGGACGGAGGCCGAGCGCTACGAGCAGCAGGTGCAGCGCGGGCGCTATGTCGAGTTCAACCTGCTTTACGATCGCGGCACGCTGTTCGGGCTGAAGACCGGCGGCAATGTCGATGCCATCCTGTCCTCGATGCCGCCGAGCGTGCGCTGGCCCTAGGGTCGCCGGCCGCCAGCGCGGGACAAGCGCTATTTGGCACCACGGCCGGCCTCGGTTGCTGCTAGCCATGCGAGGGAGAACGAGGAGGATCGCGCATGGGCTATCTCGATCACGGCGAGTGGCGCGAGGGCGCCATGCCGCTGGAAGGCGGCGCTTTCAAGCGGCAGGCGAGCCTGTTCCGCGACGCGGTGTCGAACGAGCCCGGCGCACGCTTTCCGGCCGAGCCGAAGCGCTACCACCTGTTCGTCTCGCTCGCCTGCCCGTGGGCCTCGCGCACGCTGATGGTGCGCAAGCTGAAGAAGCTCGACCATGTCATCGGCGTCAGCGTGGTCAGCCCCGACATGCTGGAGAGGGGCTGGACCTTCGGCGGCGCCACCGAGGTGCTGACCGGCGCGCATTATCTCTATGAAATCTACCAGCAGGCGGTGCCCGACTATTCGGGGCGCGTCACGGTGCCGGTGCTGTGGGATATCGAGGCGCGCACCATCGTCAACAACGAATCGGCCGAAATCATCCGCATGCTGAACCATGCTTTCGACGACTGGGGCGAGGACGGCGTCGATCTCTATCCGGCCGAGCACGCCGCCGAAATCGACGACCTCAACGCCTGGATCTACGAGAGCTTGAACAACGGCGTCTATCGCGCCGGTTTCGCGCGCAGCCAGCAGGCCTACGAAGAAGCGGCACGCGGCGTGTTCGAGACGCTCGACGCGCTTGAAAAGCGCCTGTCGGCCCAGCGCTATCTCGTCGGTGCGCGCTTCACGGAAGCCGATATCCGGCTATTCACCACGCTGGTGCGCTTCGATCTGGTCTATTACGCGCATTTCAAGTGCAACCTGCGCCAGTTGCGCGACTATCCCAACCTGTCGGGCTGGCTGCGCGACGTCTACCAGATGGACGGCATCGCCGAGACGGTCGATCTCGGCCAGATCAAGCGGCACTACTACGTCAGCCAGCGCTGGGTGAACCCGTCCGGCATCGTGCCGATCGGCCCGGCAACCATCGATCTCGCCAGCCCGCATGGCCGCGAACGGCTGTGAGCCCGCTCAATCCGCCGTCGGCAGGCGGCGCATGGTGAATTCGATGCGCCCGTCCGACAGTTCGCGCCAGAACTCGACCTCGGTCATATAGGCGGCCCTCGGCCAGTCGCTGAACCACTCGGTCGCCTTGGCGCGCGCCTCGTCGCGCGGCAGCACGAAGGTCTCGCGGCGGAACCCGTCCTTTTCGGCCGGCTGGCTGATGCGGGCGTGCGCACGCGCATCGCGCCGGGCGCCAAGCCGCCGCGCGAGGTCCAGCGGAGTTTGCGGCATGTCATCGCGCATGAAAGGCAACTCCAAACTCAACTGGCCGGAGCCTAGCCGGTTTCAACGGAAAACGGGAGTCATTCCGCCCGGCCATGCGCGGCAGCCGCCGCCTCGCGCAAGATTGCCATGCGCCGCTCGCCATCCTCCGGCAGGCCGGCGGCGAGCCAGCGCTCCTCGGCGCTTTTCAGGATCAGCCCCATCCGCGGCCCCGTGCCGATGCCAAGCGCGGCAAGATCACGGCCGGCGAAGGGTGGCGGCGGCGGACTCCAGCGCTGCGACAGCGCCGCCGCCTGCTCGAGCGTGGCGCGCCCTTGCGCTGCGAGCAGCAGCGCCGCATCGCGCACCGCCTGCGCGCCGGCGCGGTAGATCAGCGCCTTGGCCTCGTCCTCGCCCGGCACGGCACGATCGTGAAAACGTTCCGCCAGTTCCGCCAGCCGGGTGAGCCGCCCCTGTTCGGCACGCGTCAGCCGCAGCCTGTCGGTCAGCCGGGCGACATCCTCGCGGATCGCCAGCGCCAGCGTCGCAAGGCGCAGCATCGCATCGGCCTCGGGCGCCAGCGCCACCAGTTGGGCGAAGCGGCCGCGCCAATCGACGCCACCGATCACCGCATCGGCCAGCCCGGCCTCGGTCAATGCAGTAACCGTCGCGACCGCGCCCGGCGCGACGAGCAGTTTCAGCATTTCCTGCCGGATGCGCTCGCGCGACAGGCGGCGCAGGCCGTCGCGCTCGGCAATTGCCGCCGCATAGCCCTCCGGATCGAGCCGGCCGGCGCCGTATTGCGCATGGAAGCGGAACAGCCGCAGGATGCGCAGGTAATCCTCGCGGATGCGTTGGCGCGCATCGCCGATGAAGCGGATGCGGCGCGCCGCGAGATCGGCCAGCCCGCCACAGTAGTCGTGCAGATGCCCGTCCAGCGTCAGCGACATCGCGTTGACGGTAAAATCGCGCCGGCGGGCATCGCCCGCGAAATCCCGCCCGAAGCGCACCGTCGCATGGCGTCCGTCGGTCTCGACATCCTCGCGCAACGTCGTGACCTCGAAGCTGCGCCCATCGAGCACCACCGTGATGGTGCCATGCGCGATGCCGGTCGGGATCACCTTGTAGCCGGCCGCCCGCAGGCGCGCTGCCGCGTCCGTCGGCGGCAAGGCGGTCGCCAAGTCGATATCGGCCACCGGCGCGCCGAGCAGCGTGTTGCGCACCGCCCCGCCGACGATCCGGGTTTCGGCACCGTCTTCGTTCAGCAGCCCGAGCAGCGCCCGCACCGGCTTGTCGGCCAGCAGCGCTTCAAGCCGCTTTTTGTTCATTCGAAATGCCCCGGCACCAGTTGGCCATCCTTCATCACCGCCGGCTGATAGCCGCCGCGCCCGCGCTCCTGCATCGTGCCCAGCGTCAGCACCCCGACCACGGCGCAGGCAAGCCCGGCGAGCGCGAGCCAGTACAGCACGCCGCGCGACCAGTGCTCGGCCACCAGCGGATAGCGCTGTTGCAGCACCAGCCAGCCGGCGTAGAGCGCGAACGGCACCACAAAGAACAGCAGGATTTCCAACACCACGCGCAACATCAGCGCAACCTCTCATACAAACGCCGGATGATCGCAGCCGTAGCACCCCAGATGTAGTGCTCGCCATAGGGCATGGCGTAGAAGCTGCGCTGCGCGCCCCGCCATTCGCGGCTGTGCACCTGATGGTTGCGCTGGTCGAGCAGGAACGACAGCGGCACCTCGAACGCCTCCGCCACCTCGCTCGCGTTGATGGTCAGATGCGCGCCCGGCGCCACGATGGCGACGACTGGCACGATCTGGAAGCCGGTGCCGGTAAAATAGGATTCCAGTTCCCCGATCGGCGCAACCTCGCCCGGATTGAGCCCGACCTCCTCATGCGCCTCGCGCAGGGCCGCCTGCAAGGCGGTCTCACCGGCATCGAGCTTGCCGCCCGGAAAGGCGATCTGGCCCGAATGCTGGCGGAGATTGGCAGCGCGCTCGGTCAGGAGCACCGTCACCTCCGGCGCACGGGCAAGGATCGGCACCAGCACGGCTGCCGGGCGCGGATTGGCGGCGGCGCGCTCGAACGTGCGCGGGTCGGGCGGGTCGCCGACATCGCCGGCCGGGCGCCGCCAGGCCGGATCGAGGCGCTGGCGCAGGCGCGCGGCAATGGCATCGGGCGAAAAATCGATGTCGTCTCTCACCATGCCTCGCCCAGTTCGGCGGCTGGCGCGATGACGAATACCGCCCCGCCCGAGCGCAGCGCCAGCATCGCCTCGCCCGCGATGTCCTCGACCTCGGCCAGCGCCACGATCTCGAGATAGAGCGCCCGCGTCAGCCGCGCCTCGAGCCCGCCGCGCACATGCACATAGGGCCGGTAGCCGCCCTGCGCCTCGCGCACGAAGCGCATCGGATGCTCGGGCCCAGCCGTGGTCTCGTCGCCGAGATTGGTGGTGAAATGCAGCACCTGTCCGGCCCCCTCGCCGTCACGGCGCATCTCGACCGCCAGGAACGGCACATCCTCGACCGCGATGCCGACGCGCTCGACCGGCGTCACCAGCACATAGCGCTCGGGGTCCTTGCGCAGCACGGTGGAGAACAGCCTGACCAGCGCCGGCCGGCCGATCGGCGTGCCCTGGTAGTGCCACGAGCCATCCCATGCGATGCGCATGTCGATTTCGCCGCAATAAGGCGGGTTCCAGCGCTCGACCGGCGGCAGGCCGCGCTTACCGCCGGCGCGTGCCGCATCGGCGATCGCCGCCGCCTTGCCGGCCGCGTCACGCCCGTGCGCAGCCGATCCCGTACGCTCCCCGCTCATGCTCCCCCTCGGCCCATCATGCTCACAATCTGTTGTGCATTGTCGCAGATGCGACGTTTTTGATTTGGCGTCCTTATATTCGCCACGCAAGATAGGCGCTAATCACCGGATGCGTCGATTGCTTCATCACCGCATCGGCGCCCGTCCGCCGTTATGCCGCAGATAGATCGTCGACCAAGAGAAATCCGCAAGGAAGATCAGATGAGCGCCCAACCCGCCACCGCCGAGACTCTCGACACGGCCGCCGTCCGTGCCGCGGAAGCCAGCGCCGAGGCGCTCGCGCGCGCCAGAAAGGCCATCGGCGCGGTGATTTTCGGCCAGGACAAGGTGGTCGAGCAGACGCTGATCACCATCCTCGCCGGCGGCCACGGCCTGCTCGTCGGCGTGCCGGGCCTCGCCAAGACCAAGCTGGTCGAGACGCTCGGCACCGTGCTCGGGCTGGATTCGCGCCGCGTGCAGTTCACGCCCGACCTGATGCCGTCCGACATTCTCGGCAGCGAGATCCTCGACGAGCCGACGCCCGGCAAGCGTGCCTTTCGCTTCATCAAGGGGCCGATCTTCGCGCAGTTGCTGATGGCCGACGAAATCAACCGCGCCAGCCCGCGCACCCAGTCCGCCCTGCTCCAGGCGATGCAGGAATACCACGTCACCATCGCCGGCGAGGGCTACGACCTGCCGCGCCCGTTCCATGTGCTGGCGACGCAGAACCCGATCGAGCAGGAAGGCACCTATCCGCTGCCCGAGGCGCAGCTCGACCGTTTCCTGTTGCAGATCGACGTCGATTATCCCGACCGCGACGCCGAGCGCCGCGTGCTGATCGAGACCACCGCCGACGCCGTGACGCACCCGAAACCCGCCATGACCGCCGAGGAACTGCTGAGCGCGCAGCGCGTCGTGCGCCGCCTGCCGATGGGCGAGAGCGTGGTCGAGGCGATCCTCGACCTGGTGCGCGCCGCGCGTCCGGGCGCCGAGGCCGGCGGCATCGGCGACAAGCTGTCCTGGGGGCCGGGGCCGCGCGCCAGCCAGGCGCTGGCGCTCGCCGTGCGCACGCGCGCCCTGCTCGACGGGCGTTTCGCGCCCTCCGTCGACGATGTCGCGGCGCTGGCCGAGCCGGTGCTCAAGCACCGCATGGCGCTGTCCTTCTCGGCGCGCGCCGATGGCGAGACGATCGCCGACCTGATCGGCAAGCTGGTCGGCAGGCTCGGCTGAGGCTGACTTGACCGAAACCCGCATCCTTAGCTCCCGCGAGCGCAGCCTGACGCAGGGCGAGCGCGCCGCGGCGTTCTCGCTGTCGCGCGCCCTGCCCCGGCTCGTCACCGAGGCGCGCCGGCTCTCGGCCAATGTCGTCGCCGGCATTCACGGCCGACGCCGCGCCGGCACCGGCGAGACCTTCTGGCAGTTCCGCAATTTCGTGCCGGGCGAGCCGGTGGCGCGCATCGACTGGCGCCGCTCGGCGCGCGATGACCGCATCACCATCCGCGACCGCGAATGGGAGGCGGCGCAGACGATCTGGCTGTGGATCGACCGCTCGCCCTCGATGGCCTTCGCCTCCAGCCTCGCCAAGGCCTCGAAGCTCGAGCGCGCGCTGGTGATTGGCCTCGCCGCCGCCGACATGCTGGTGCGCGGCGGCGAGCGCGCCGGGCTGATCGGCCTGACGCCGCCGATCGCCTCGCGCGCCGTCATCGACCGGCTCGCCGAAGTGCTGCTGCTCGACCGCGGACCAGAAGCGGAACTGCCGCCGGCGGTGGCCCTGCCGGCGAGCAGCGAAGCCATCCTGATCGGCGACTTTCTCCAGCCGCTCGATGATGTCCGCCAGCGCTGCCGGCAACTGGCCGAGCGCCGCGCCCGCGCGCATCTGATCTGCGTGGCCGACCCGGCCGAGGAACTGTTCCCCTTCGACGGCCATAACGAATTCTTCAGCACCGAGCCCGGCCCGGCGCTGCGCGTCGGCGATTCGAGCGCCTTCGCCGCCGCCTATCGCCGGCGCATCGCCGCCCATCGCGACGGCTTGCGCGCCATCGCGCACGAGCTCGGCTGGAGTTTCGCCCTGCACCGCACCGACCGGCCGGCGGCCGAATTGCTGCTGTCGCTGCGCCTGTTGCTCGAGGCCGGCCAGATGCCGGCGCGCAGCGCGGGAGGCTGAGGCGATGTTCGGCCTGCCGCTCGGCTTCCTCTCGCCCATCCTGCTCAGCGCCCTCGTCGCGCTGCCGGTGCTGTACTGGCTGCTGCGCCTGACGCCGCCGGCGCCCAAGCGCGTCGCCCTGCCGACGCTGCCGCTGGTGCGCGACCTGGTGCCCGAGGAGCAGACGCCGGCACGCACGCCGTGGTGGCTGCTCGCCATCCGCCTCGCCATCGCCGCCGCCATCATCCTGGCGATGGCCGGACCGGTGTGGAACCCGCATGCCGGCAAGCTCGCGGGCCAAGGCCCGGTGCTGATCCTGGTTGACGGCGGCTGGGCCTCGGCGCCGGCCTGGAAGGCCGAGATGGAGCGCGCCAGCTTCCTTGCAGCGACAGCCGCCAGCGAGGGCCGTCCCGTGGCGCTGCGCAGCCTCGCCGAACCGCCATCCGAAATCGTCTGGGCGACCGGGCGCGAAATCGAGGAGCGGCTGCGCGCGCTCAGGCCGGCGCCGTTCACGCCGGACCGCGCCCTGCACCTCGCCAGCATCGCCACGCTGCTCAAGGCGACGCCGGATGCCGCGATCGACTGGATCAGCGACGGCGTGACGCTCGCCGCAAATGACGATTTCGCCGCCAAGCTCGCCGCCATTGCCGGCGACCGGCTGACCGTCCATGCCGAGCCGGCGCCGACGGCGCGCGCGCTCGCCGGCGCGACCAACCTGCCTGACGGGCTCGATATCCGCGTGCTGCGCGCCGGGGCCGGCGGGTCGGCCAATGCGTCATTGCGCGCGCTCGATGCGCGCGGCCGGCTGCTCGGCGAGACACGCACCGAATTCGCGCAAGGCGCGACGCTCGCGCAGGCGCATTTCGAACTGCCGCTGGAATTGCGCAACGAGGTCAGCCGCGTCGAGATCACCGGCGAGGCGAGCGCCGGCGCCGTCACCCTGCTCGATGCCAATGACCGGCGGCGCCGCGTCGGCATCGTCTCGGGCGAGAGCATCGATACCGCGCAGCCGCTGCTCTCGGCCGCCTATTACGTCGCGCGTGCGCTCGCCCCCTATGCCGACGTGCGCCAGCCGCCGCGCGGCGCCGTCGAAGGCTTGCAGCGCGTCATCGAGGATGGCGCCACCGTCATCGTGCTGACCGATGTCGGCACGCTGAGCGGGCCGGCGCTCGACATGGCGACCGCCTTCGTCGAGAAGGGCGGCGTGCTGATCCGCTTCGCCAGCACGCAGGCAACCGCCCCGACCGACGATCTCGTGCCGGTCAGGCTGCGCCGTTCGGGCCGCACGCTCGGCAGCACGCTGTCCTGGGAGAAGCCGCAGAAACTGGCGCCGTTCGGGCCGGCAAGCCCGTTCTATGGCCTCGATATCCCGGCCGACGTCACCGTCAAGCGCCAGCTTCTGGCCGAACCCGATGCCACGCTCGCCGCCAGGACCTGGGCGCAGTTGCAGGACGGCACGCCGCTCGTCACCGGCGCCAAGCGCGGCAAGGGGCTGGTCAGCCTCGTGCATGTGCCGCCGGACCTGCAATGGTCGAACCTCGTGCTGTCGGGACTGTTCGTCGACATGCTGCGCAAGCTGGTCGTGTTGTCACCCTCCGGCCCGGTGACCGGGGACGCGACCGATGACGGGCCGCGCATCCCGCCGACCCGCACGCTCGACGGCACCGGTGCCTTCACCACGCCGCCGATCACCGCCAAGCCGATTGCCGCCACCAGCCGTCAACCAGCGAGCTACGACCACCCACCCGGCTTCTACGGCCCGCCGGAAGCGCTCGTCGCGGTCAACACGCTGGCACCCGACGCGCAACTGTGGCCGCTCTCCTTCGCCGGCGCGGCGCTACGCCCGCTCGTGGCGCAGAAGCCGCTCGACCTGCGCCCGCCCCTGCTCGCGCTCGCCTTCCTGCTCTTCCTCGTCGACATGCTGGCGGTGCTCGTCATCTCCGGCGCCATCTCGCGCATCAGGCGCGGCGCCGTGGCCGGGCTCGTAGCCTGCGCACTGTTCGGCACGCTCGGCATCAATCAGCCGCAAGCCCAACCGGCGCAGCAGGCGCAAAGCACGCAAAAGGCGCAAGCCGCCAAGCCCGACCGCGAATTGCAGGTCCGCCCCGAGGATCTGCAATCGGCGCTGGTCACGCGGCTCGCCTATGTCATCACCGGCGACAGCGAGGTCGACGAGACGAGCCGCGAAGGGCTCGCCACCCTGTCGCGCGCGCTGGCCGAGCGCACCTCGTTCGAGCCGGGCGAGCCGATCGGCATCGATCTGGCGCGTGACGAGGTCGTGTTCTATCCGCTGCTCTACTGGCCGATCGTCGCTAGCCGCCCGCCGCCGTCACGCGCGGCCATCGAGCGGCTCGACAGCTACATGCGCAATGGCGGCATCGTGCTGTTCGATACCCGAGACGCGCTTCGGGATCGCGGCGGCGACACCGTCACGCCCGAAACCAAACGTCTGCGCGAAATCCTCGCTTCCGTCGAGGTGCCGGAGCTTGAGCCGGTGCCGAAGGATCACGTCGTCACCAAGTCGTTCTATCTCGTCGATAATTTCGTCGGCCGCTACAGCAACGGCCAGACCTGGATCGAGGCGCTGCCACCGGAAAACCAGGCCGGCAACACGCAAGCCGATAGCCTCCAGGCGAGCCGGGACCGGCCGGCGCGCGGCGGCGATCGCGTCTCGCCGCTGATCCTGAGCGCCAACGACCTCGCCGCCGCCTGGGCGCTCGATCGCAGCGGGCGGCCGCGCTACGCCCTGATGGGCTCGGACCCGCGCCAGCGCGAAATGTCGATCCGCGGCGGCATCAACATCCTGATGTATGCCATGACCGGAAACTACAAGTCGGATCAGGTGCATGTGCCGGCGCTGCTCGAAAGGCTCGGCAACTGATGCAACAGCATTTTGGCCTCGCTTTCGATCCGCTCCTGCCCTGGCTGCTGCTGGCCGCCGGCGCCGTCGCGGCGCTGCTGATCCTGCTCGCCTCGAGCGTGCTGCGCCGCAAGATGCCGTGGCTGCGCGCGCTCGCCTGCTTGCTGCTGCTCGGCGGCCTCGCCAACCCGTCCGTCGTCAACGAGGATCGCGACAAGCTCGACGATGTCGTGGCCGTGCTGGTCGACCGCAGCCCGAGCCAGGGGCTGGCCGAGCGCACCACGCAAACGGACCGGGCGCTCGCCGACATCAAGCAACAGCTCGCGCGCCGCCCCGGCACGCAGGTCCGTGTCGTCGAAGCCGGCAATACCGACCCGAATGCCGACGGCACGCGACTGTTCACGGCGCTGCAGGCGGCGCTCGCCGATGTCGCGCCCGATCGCCTCGCCGGCATCCTCGCCATCACCGACGGGCAGGTGCACGATATCCCGCCCTCACTGAAGGCGCTCGGCATCGCCGCCCCCTTCCATGCCCTGATCACCGGCGACGACCGCGAGCGCGACCGCCGGCTCGAACTGGTCGAGGCGCCGCGCTTCGGCATCGTCGGCAAGACGCAGAACATCGTCGTGCGCCTGCGCGAGACCGGCGCGAGCTTCGGACCGGCCAAATTGACCGCGCGCCGCGACGGCGTCACCATCGCCGAGCGCACCATGGCGCCCGACCAGGCCGTGACCCTGCCGGTCAAGGTCGAGCATGCCGGGCCGAACCTGATCGAGCTCGAGGTCGCCGGCGATCCGCGCGAACTGACGCAAATCAACAACAAGGTCATCGTCAACCTGGAAGGCGTGCGCGACAAGCTCAAGGTGCTGCTCGTCTCGGGCGAGCCCCACGCCGGCGAGCGCACCTGGCGCAACCTGTTGAAATCGGACGCCAATGTCGAGCTGGTGCACTTCACCATCCTGCGACCGCCCGAGAAGCAGGACGGCACCCCCGTCAACGAATTGTCGCTGATCGCCTTCCCGCATCGCGACCTGTTCGGCGAGAAGATCAAGGATTTCGACCTGATCATCTTCGATCGCTATGCGGTCAACCAGTCGATCATGCCGATGTTCTACCTCGATAACATCGCCCGCTACGTCAAGGATGGCGGCGCGGTGCTGCTCGCATCAGGCCCGGAATTCGCCCATGCCGAGAGCCTGTCGGCGACGCCGCTCGGCGCGATCATCCCGGCGCGCGCTACCGGCACCATTCTTGAAAAGCCGTACCGCGCCGAAATCACCGCGCTCGGCAAGCGCCATCCCGTGACGCGCGACCTGCCGGGCGGCAATGCCGAGCCGCCACATTGGGCGCCCTGGCTCAGGCTGATCGGTGCCGAGAAACGCGCCGGCACCACGGTGATGTCCGGCCCGAACGACGCGCCGCTCCTGCTGCTGTCGCGCGAGGAAAAGGGCCGCGTCGCGCTGTTCCTCTCCGATCACGTCTGGCTCTGGGCGCGCAACTACGACGAGGGCGGCCCCTATATCGACCTGCTGCGCCGCCTCGCGCACTGGCTGATGAAGGAGCCCGAACTGGAGGAAGAGGCGCTGCGCCTCACCGTGCGCGGCGGCGATCTGCAGGTCGAGCGCCAGACGCTGGCCGGCACCGTGCCCGAGGCGACCCTCACCGCCCCCGACGGCACCACGCGAAAACTCACGCTCAGCCAGGCCGAGCCCGGCCTGTGGCGGGCGAGCCTCACCGCCACGCAGCAGGGGCTGTGGAAGGCCGAAGACGGCCAATATACCGCGATCGCCATTGTCGGGCCGGCCAATCCGCGCGAATTCCGCGACGTGACCAGCAGCCCGGAGCCGCTGCGCAAGGTCGCCGAGGAGAGCGGCGGCTCGGTGCGGCGGCTCGAGACGGGTGGCCGTTTCGGCGTGCCGCGCATCGTCGATATCCGTGCCGGCTCGAACTTCGGCGGCAGCGACTATGTCGGACTGAAGCCGGGCGAGGCCAGCGTCGTGCGCTCGGTCGGGTTGTTCGGCCTTGCCACCGGCCCGCTCGGGCTGGCGCTGCTGCTCGGCGGCGCGCTCGCCGCCTGGCTTGGCGAAAGCCGCAAACGCCGGGCGTAGGATTGCCGTCGGGTTCCAAATGCGAATCTGATCAAGAACAACCTCATCCTGAGCCTGTCGAAGGGTGCTGGGTCAGGCGCTGGACTGGATCATCCTTCGACAGGCTCAGGATGAGGTCGGTTTTTTAGGGGCTTTCACGTCCCCGACTTCACCGCGCCGCTCACGCCCTCGAAAGCGCCCGCGACCAGTTCGGAATAGAGCAGCCGCGCCGGGTTGACCGGGCCGGGCAGGATCAGCCGCCCGTCCGGAACCCGCTTGAAGCCGACCTTGGCGTAATAAGGCTCATCGCCGACCAGGATCACCAGACGGTGCCCCTGCGCCAGCGCCGCGTCGAGCGAAGTCCGCAGCAACACCTGCCCGATACCCTTGCTCTTGAAGGCGGGCTCTACGGTCAGCGGCCCGAGCAGAAGGCCGGGCACGCCGGCGATATCGAGGCCCGACAGCCGGATCGAGGCGACGAGCAGCGTGCCGACACGCGCCACGAAGCACAAGCCTTCGGCCGACGGCACGCCGTCGCGCAGGCGATAAGCGGTCTTGGCGAAGCGGCCCGGACCAAAGGCCCGCGCGTTCAGATTTTCGATCGCGTCGAAATCGCCGGGCAATTCCGGCGCTATGGTCATGTCGAGAGAGGTCATGAAGGCTCAACCGGCAACGAAACAGGCATGGCGAACGCGGCCTCCGTCAGGGAAGCCCGGTCAAGTTCATCGTCGCGCGGAAAATCTCAGCCTCATAGGCCGGCCTGTAGCACGCGGGCGCGGCCGATGAAAGAGCCTGTTATTTCGGCACGATCTGGAAGCTCATGACGCCATTGACCGTAAAGCCGCTTTGCTGCGCCGGGCCGTAATTCCGCGCCGTGCCGATATTGCTGTTGAGGCTGGCCAGCCGGCACTCCTTGGCGAGCGTCGCCAGCAGCAGCGTACATTCATGCGCCGCGGTCTCGTAAATCGCCGCGCGCGCCTTTTCGCGTTCCTTCTCGGCGGCAGCATCGTCTCCGGCCGCAACCGGTACGAAATAGCTGATATTGCTCTGCACACGAACCGTGCCATCCGCCTTCACGAGCCCGCGCGAGGCGTTGAGCGCCGACTGCACGCGTTCGAAACTCGATGGCAGGGATTGCGCCTGCGCAATGGCCGGGCCGTACAGCAGGGCTGCCGCACCCGCCGCAAGCAAAATCCGTATCGTCATGACTGGCGCCTCCTGATCAGTCTCCTCGGATTAGCGCGCCGCGATTGCCGTTTTGCAAATTCCGATGGCATGGAGGCGCGTCACGAGTTCACGGCGCGTTAACCGAACGGCCTCACCAGTCGGCGCCTGGCGCCACCCCATCCGCGATCTCGGCGAGGCGCGCCCGCGTGCCGTCCGTCGTGCCCTCAGGCAGGGCATCGAGCGGGAAGAAGCCACGCTCGGCGATCTCCCAGTCGCGCTTCTCACCTTCCAGTGCATGGAATTTGCGGATCACGAACACTGCAACGTGATCGCGCACCGACGCCTGCGCCTGCCGGAACACGCCATGCAGCAGCGGCGCCTCGTCGGCGGCCAGATGCGCCTCCTCGCCAAGCTCGCGCTCAAGCGCCTCGGCCAGCGATTCACCAGCCTCGACACCGCCGCCGGGAAAATGCCAGCCGCGCATATAAGTATGGCGCACCAGGAAGACGCGGGCCCCGTCGTCGAGCACCACGGCGCGCACGCCGAGCGTCATGCCGCGCGTCAGGCGCCAATAGCCGAAGCGCAGCCGTCGGAAGGCCAGCTTCAGCAGGCTGGTGCGCGGTTCGGGCATCGTCGCCTCCGGGGTGGCTGTCAGGGAATCGCGGCGGGATTCGGCATGCCCTCCTGCATAGCCGCCTTGACGCCGCCGCGGAAAGGCGCTCGACAGGTGAGGCAACGGAAAAGCCTCATTTTGCCCTTTCGCCTCGCCCATCTTTCCGATCTCCACATCGGCCCCCTGCCCGCCGTCCGGTTGCGCCAACTCGTCGGCAAGCGGCTGACCGGCTATTGGAACTGGCATTCGAGCCGCAAGACCATCCACGACATGATGGTGCTCGAGCAGGTCGTGGCGGATATCGCAGCGGCCGGCGCAGATCACGTCGCCTGCACCGGCGATCTCGCCAATCTCGGCCTGCCGGCCGAGTTCGAGACGGCGCGCCACGCGCTGGACGTGCTTGGCGGCCCGGAGCAGGTCAGCCTGATCCCCGGCAACCACGATGCCTATGTCGGCGAATCGCTGCCCGCCATGGCGGCGGCGCTCGCGCCCTTTATGCGCGGCGATGCCGGGCCGGGCTTCCCCTATCTGCGCCGGCGCGACGGCGTGGCGCTGATCGGCGTCAATAGCGGCGTCACCACCATGCCCTTCATGGCGACGGGCGCAGTCGGCGCACCGCAGGCCGAGGCGCTTGCCGGCCTGCTGCGCCACACCGCCGCCAAGGGGCTGACGCGCGTGGTGATGATCCATCACCCGCCGCATTTCCACGGCACGCGCTGGGGCCGCCGCCTGAGCGACGCGGCCCGCATCGAGGCGCTGCTGGCGGCCGAAGGCGCCGAACTCGTCATCCACGGCCATAACCACCGCCATTCGGTCGCCTGGCTCAAGGGGCCGCGCCGGCCGGTTCCGGTCGTCGGCGTCGCTTCAGCCTCCGCCGTGCCGGGCAGCCCGGCCCATCAGGCGGCGTGGCATCTCTACACCATCGCCGGCACGGGCGCGGCGGTGACGATCGACGTGCATGTCCATGGCCGCCAGCCCGACGGCCGCTTTGCCGAAAGCGCCGTCTTTCGGCTCGATGCGGAGGCGCAGTCGTGAATATTCCCCTTCCCGAAGCCTCGCGCCGCGTCGTCGCCGCCGCTGAGGCGCTTGGCCTCGCCCTCGCCGTCAAGCTGCATGAAGTGCCGACCCGCACCGCCGAGGAGGCCGCCATCGCCTGCGGCTGCGATGTGGCGCAAATCGTCAAGTCGCTGGTGTTTCGCGGCAAGGCGAGCGGCACGCCATATCTGCTGCTCGTCTCGGGCGCCAACCGCGTCAACGAGAAAGCCGTCGCCGCCCATCTCGGCGAGAAGCTCGAACGGCCCGATGCCGCCTTCGTGCGCGAGACGACGGGCTATGCCATCGGCGGCATCCCGCCACTCGGCCACGCGGTGCCGCTCGCAACCTTCCTCGACGAGGACCTGCTCGCCTTCGAAACCGTCTGGGCGGCGGCCGGCACGCCAAATACCGTGTTCGGGATCGCACCGCGCACGCTGGCGCAAGCGGTTGGCGCCAGGCAGATCAGCGTGCGCTGAACCCCTGCCGCAACTGCTCCGCGAAATGGGCGACCGGCGGCGGCACGCCCGGCGCAAGATGCAACCGCAACGCGGCTCCCGGCAGCTTTGGCAGCAACGCGCTCTCCGCCACTGGGCGGAAGCCCGGACCGACCATCGAGCGCTTGACCACCGTCACGGCAAGCCCCTCGGCCACGATCGCCTCGACGGCTGCGAGCGAGCGGCTGACATAGGCAAGCCGCCAGGGCCGGCCGGAGGCTTGAAGCGCGCGCTCAGCCCAGTTGCGGAACAGGCAACCGTTATCCGATAGCGCGACCGGAAGCGTGTCGAGCAGCTCCGGCGCATGATCCTGAGCGGCGATCCAGGCCGGCGTCTCGGAGCGCAGGAACATGCCGTCCCCTGCACCTTCCGGATGCATGGCGATGACGATATCGAAGGCGCTGCCAAGCCGGCCGACCATGCCGGATGTCAGGCCGATCTCGACCGCGACCTCAAGCAGCGGAAAGCGCTCGCGCGCCCGGGCCAGCAGGCGCGGCAGCACCTTGCTGCCGTAATCCTCCATCACGCCGATGCGGACATGGCCGGCCTGCCGGCCGAGCGTCAGCCGCGCGGCTGCCTCGGCGTGAAGCGCAAGGATACGCCGCGCATCGGCCAGAAATCCCTCACCGGCATGGCTCAGCGAGACGCGCGATGTCGAGCGCCGCAGCAGCCCCACGCCGGCTTGCGCCTCCAGACGCTTGATCTGCAAGCTCACCGCAGCCTGCGTGCGGTGCAGCCGCACCGCCGCGCGGGTGAAAGAGGCTTCTTCCGCCACCGCGACAAACGCCCTGAGAAGTTCTGGCTCGAACATCGGCTGGCTCATAACCAATCATTATCATGGATATTTCAATTATTCGATTTCGATATTCGGGCCGCCGCCTTAAGCCAGCGACAGTCCTTCCCGAACCGAGGCGCCCATGCCGCAATCCATCGGCCTTCTGGCCGCGATTCTTTCGAGCGCGATCGGCGGCACGGCGATTGTCGCCACGCGCTATCTCGCCGGCGCGCTCGATCCGGTGGCGATCGGCGTGGTGCGCTTCGCCGGCGGCGTCATCGTGCTGCTGCCGGTCGCGCTGCTGCGCGGCGAACCGTGGCCGTCACGGCGCGACTGGCCGGCCGTCGCCGGGTTGGGCGCGTTGTTTTTCGGCCTGTTCCCGATCCTGTTCAATGCCTCGCTCAGCTACACCACCGCCGCGCGCGGCGCGCTGGCGCTCTCGACCACGCCGCTCCTCACCATGCTCGTCGGCGCGGCGCTCGGCATCGAGCGGCTCGCGCTCCACAAGAGCCTCGGCGTGCTCGTCGCCATGGCCGGCGTCGCTTTCGCGCTCGGCTCCGGGCTGCACGCCGCCCCGCCCGATGCATGGCTCGGCGACCTGCTGATGGTCGCCGGCGGCTTCTGCATGGCGCTCTACAATGTCTGGTCGCAACCGTTCATCGGCCGCTCCGGCCCGATCACCTTCACCACGGCCGGCATGGCTATCGGCGCGGTGCTGCTCACCGGACTTGCGCTCGCGCGCGGCGACCTCGGCGCTTTCGCCGCGCTCGATACGGCGCAATGGCTCGCCTGCGCCTATCTCGCCATCATCTGCGCCGCGCTGATCTTCTTCCTGTGGGCCTATGCGCTTGGCCGCACGCCGCCGACGCTGGTCGCGGTCTCGATCGCGGTCAATCCGGTCACCGCCTCGGTGGTCGGGCTGGTCCTGCTCGGCGAAGCGATCACCGCGGGCCTGATCGTCGGGCTCGTCATGGTACTCGCCGGCATCGCGCTCGCCTCCGGCCTGATCCCGCTCAGATACAGCGGCCGCCATCGACCTCCAGCACCGCGCCCGTGACCATCGCCGCCTCGTCGGAAGCCAGGAACAGCGCCGCATCGGCGATATCCTGCGGCGTCGACAGGCGGCCAAGCGGGATGGTGGCGCGGAACTGAGCCCGCTTCTCAGGCGTGTCCTCGCCCATGAAGCTTGCCAGCAGCGGCGTCTCGCCGGCAACCGGCGCGATGCAGGCGACGCGGACATGATCAGGCGCCAACTCGATCGCCAGCGCCTTGGTGACGAGGTTCACCGCGCCCTTGGAGGCGTTGTACCAGACTAGGCCCGGGCGCGGCCTGATGCCGGCCGTCGAGCCGATATTGATGATGACGCCGCCGCCCTGGGCGCGGAATTGCGGGATCAGCGCCTGCCCCATCAGGAAGATCGACTTCACGTTGACGTCGAAGACGCGGTCGTATTCCTCTTCCGTGACCTCCATCACCGGCTTATTGCGGTGGGTGGTGCCGGCATTATTGACCAGGATATCGACGCGCCCGAGCTTCTCGATCGCCTTGGCGCACGCCTTGTCGACGCTCTTGGCCTTGGAGACGTCGCAGCCGATGGCGATGGTGCGCTTGCCGAGCGCCCTGGCCGCCTCGCGCGCCTTGTCGACATTGAGATCGAACAGGGCGACCCGGGCCCCCTCCCGGACATAGGTCTCGGCGATGCCATAGCCGAACCCCTGCGCGCCGCCGGTCACGATGGCGGTCTTGCCCTTCAAACGCATATTGCCTCCGGAAAGTCGATTCTTGGCGTGGACGGTCAACATCCTCCCGTCGCGACCTGCTTGGCAAGAGTGTTAGCGTGCGCAGCCGAGTTTCAGTTGGCAAGAGGCTTGCGGCCTGCGAGGTTGCGGCCGGACGACGCCGGGAGTTCACACGTGACCGAAGCAAGAGACAAACGCCTCGAGGCCGCCCGCCGGATCGTGCAGCATCTGGGCGCGCATCTCGACAGCGACCTGTTCGTCCGGCTCTGGAACGGCGAGGCCGTGACGCTCGGACGCGGCGCCGCCGGCCCGGTCGGCATCGCCATCCGCTCGCCCGGCGCACTGAGCCGCCTCGTGCGCGCACCACGCTTCAAGACGATCATCGAACTGATCGCGAGCGGCGAGATCACCATCGAAGGCGGCACCTTGCTCGACCTCGCCGCCCGGCGCGGCGAGATCAACACCAAGGGCCTGTTCAAGCGCCTCGACAAGCGCGTGCTGTTCTCGGCCGCGCTGCCCTTCGTATTCGGCTCCGCCAAGCCCGTGGCGCGGCATGATTTCGCCGGGCCGATCGCGGACAAGCACGAAGCCGGGCGCGACGACAAGGCGCTGATCCAGTTCCATTACGACCTGTCGAACACCTTCTACCGCCTCTTCCTCGACCCCGAGATGGTGTATTCCTGCGCCTACTTCCCGCATTGGGAGGCCGATCTCGAGGAAGCCCAGCGCGCCAAGCTCGACATGATCTGCCGCAAGCTCAGGCTGCAGCCGGGCGAGGCGTTTCTGGATATCGGCTGCGGCTGGGGCGGGCTCGTCTGCCATGCCGCCGCCCATTACGGCGTCAAGGCGCATGGCGTGACGCTGAGCGAGGCGCAACGTGACTTCGCCCTTGCCAAGATCAAGCGGCTCGGCCTCGAGGACAAGGTCACGATCGAACTGAAGGATTTCCGCGCGCTCGACGGCACCTTCGACAAGATCGCCTCGATCGGCATGTTCGAGCATGTCGGCATCGACAACCACACCGCCTATTTCCGCAAGATGCGCGCCCTTCTGCGCCCGCGCGGCCTGCTGCTCAACCACGCCATCGCCCGGCCGGCCAAGAAGGACGACAAGACCTTCCGCAAGCAGAACCCGCAATATCGCGCCATCACCACCTATATCTTCCCCGGCGGCGAACTCGACCATATCGGCATGTCGCTCGGTAATCTCGAGCGCAACGGTTTCGAGGTGCATGATGTCGAGGCATGGCGCGAGCATTACGCGCGCACCTGCCGGCTGTGGTGCGAACGGCTCTACGCAAGGCGCGAGGAGGCCGAGAAGGAGGTCGGCGCGGCCAAACTGCGCATCTGGCTGCTTTATCTCGCCGGCTGTTCGCTCGCCTTCGAGCGCGGCGCCGTCAACATCTTCCAGACGCTCGCCTCCCGCAAGGCGCGCGGCCCCGCCGGCCTGCCGCCAACGCGCGCCGACCTCTATCGCTGAGGACACCAGCCTATGCCGACACTCGATCGCGAACGAAACGCCGCCTTCCGGGATATGCTGAACCGCCCCGGCCTGCTGCGCATCCCGGTGTGCAGCGATGCGCTCTCGGCGCGCATCATCGAGCGGCTCGGCTTCGGCATCGCCAGCATCAGCGGCTCGGGCTCGATCGCCAGCTTCCTCGGCAAACCCGATACCGGCCTCGCCACCGCCACCGAGATCATCGACCGCGCCCGCCAGATCGCCGCCGCCGTCGACATCCCGCTAATGGCCGATGCCGATACCGGCTACGGCAACATCAACAACATCCGCCGCACCATCCAGGGTTTCGAGGCGGCCGGCATCAGCGCGGTGCATCTCGAGGACCAGGTCGCGCCCAAGCAGCCCGGCCTGCTGGCGGGATTGGCGGTGATCGACGCCGACGAAATGGTCGACAAGCTCCGCATCGCCTGCAAATCGCGCCGCGACCCCAATTTCGTCATCGTCGGCCGCACCGACGCCTATTCAGCGCATGGCATCGACGAGGTCATCCGGCGCTGCAACCTCTATGCCGATGCCGGTGCCGACCTGCTCTACCCGCACAACATCCTCGACCGCGACGATCTTCTCAAGCTGACGCGCGGCGTGCGCGGCGTGCCGCTGCTGCACGATGTCGTCGAGCCGCATTCGACCTATAGCGACCGCGATCTGGAAGCGCTCGGCTTCAAGGCGGTGATCCACGGCCGCGCCAACATCTTCGTGCAGGCGCAGGCGGCCATCGACCTGTGGACCTACTATCGCGACCACGGCGAGACCAAGGGCTTCATCGACCGCATGATCAGCCCGAAGGACTGGAACGAGCTGATGGGCGCAGAAGTCGAGGCCAATATCCGCGCCATGCTCGACGACTGAGCCGAGCCCATGGGCACCGGGTCAGGTCCGGGGCAAGACCTGAGGAACCACCAACCGCCTTGTGCCGGGCCTGACCCGGCACCCAGCTTCAACGCGCCGCCGGCACCCGCAGCAACCTGAGCGCGTTCAGCGTCACCAGCACCGTCGCGCCGGTATCGGCGAGGATCGCCGGCCACAATCCGGTCAGGCCGATGATCGTCGTGACCAGGAACACCGCCTTCAGGCCGAGCGCGATGGCGATGTTCTGGTGGATATTGCCCATGGCGCGCTTCGACAGCGCGATCATCGCGCCGATATCGCCGACCCTGCCGTGCAGCGCCGCCGCATCCGCCGTTTCGAGCGCCACATCGGTGCCCCCGCCCATGGCGATGCCGATATCGGCGGCGGCCAGCGCCGGCGCGTCGTTGATGCCGTCGCCGACCTTGGCGACGACATGGCCCTGCCGGCGATAGTCGGCAACGATACGCTGCTTGTCCTCAGGCATCAGGCCGGCGCGAACCTCGAGGCCAAGTTGAGCCCCGATCGCCTGCGCCGTGCGCGGGTTGTCGCCGGTCAGCATCACGGTCACGATGCCGTCCTGTTTTAGCCTGGCCAGCGCGCTGGCCGCATCCGGGCGCGGCTCGTCGCGCATGGCGATCAGCCCGGCCACGGCATCGCCGGCCAGCAGCACCGACACTGTCTTGCCCGCTTCGGTGAATGCCGTGATGCGGGCGGCAAGCTCCGGCGCAAGCGCGACGCGCTCGCCCGCCGCTTCGGCCGAGCCGAGAAACAGCGCGACACCATCCAGCGTGCCAGTGACGCCCTTGCCGCCGAGCGCCTTGCTGTCTTGCGTCGCCGGCGCGGCGATGCCGCGCGATGCCGCTTCCGCCAGGATCGCGACGGCGAGCGGATGGCTCGAACCCGCCTCCAGCGCCGCCGCGCGCCGCAGAAGCGCGGCCTCGTCGCCGGAAATCGCGACGAGATCGGTGACCTTCGGCTTGCCGGCGGTCAGCGTGCCGGTCTTGTCGAAGGCGATCGCCGTGACGCGGCCGAGATTTTCCAGCACCACGCCGCCCTTGAGCAGCAGCCCGCGCCGGGCGCCGGCCGACAGCGCGGCGGCGATCGCCGCCGGCGTCGAGATCACCAGCGCGCATGGGCAGCCGATCAGCAGGATGGCGAGGCCCTTGTAGATCCACTCATCCCATGGCGCATCCGTCAGCAATGGCGGCAGAATGGCGACCAGCGCCGCCACTACCACGACACCCGGCGTGTAGTAGCGCGAGAAACGGTCGATGAAGCGCTCGGTCGGCGCCTTCGATTCCTGCGCCTCCTCGACCAGCTTGACGATACGCGCGATGGTGTTGTCGGCAGCGCCAGCGGTGACGCGCACGCGCAGCACGCCGTCGCCATTGACCGTGCCGGCGAACACGACCGCATCCGGCCCCTTGCGCACCGGCACGCTCTCGCCGGTGACCGGTGCCTCGTCGATGGCGCTGTCGCCCGACAGGATCACGCCATCGGCCGGAATGCGATCGCCCGGCCTGACCAGGATGGTTGCGCCGACGCCAAGCGTCTCGGCCGCGACCTCGCGCAGCTGTCCATCCTCCTCGAGGCGCGCCGTCTTCGGCACCAGCTCGCCAAGCGCCCTGATGCTGGCGCGCGCCCGGCCAGCCGCCACGCCTTCGAGCAACTCGCCGATCAGGAACAGGAACACCACCATGGCGCCTTCCTCGCCGGCACCGATCAGCACCGCGCCGACCGCCGCGATGGTCATCAGCATCTCGATTGAGAACGGCGTGCCGTAGCGCGCGGCGACCAGCGCGCGGCGCGCGATCGGCACCAGCCCGACCAGCATCGCGACATCGAAAGCATAGGTTGCCCAGGACGGCACCAGTTTTCCGACCGCGTAGGCCGCGACCAGCGCCAGACCGGCGGCAATGGTCAGCCAGCCTTTGCGCGAGCGCCACCACGGCCCTTCGCTTGGGCCATGATCATGGCCATGCAGGCCGATGGCGGCCTCCGGCCGGGCTACGGCCTGCTGCACATGGGTGTGATCATGGGCGTGATCATGGGCGTGGGCGTGACCATGGTCATGGTCATGATCGTGGTCGTGCCGATGCCCCGCGACCTCGGCCGCGTGGTCATCGCCGGCGCGCGCAATGCCGTAACCAAGCGTGCTGACCCGCTTCTCGACCGGTTGCAGGTCGCTTCCGGGCGCGTGATGCACCGTCATCGCGCCCGCCGTGACCGAAACGGCGACGCCCTCGACGCCCGGCACGCCACGCACAGCCTTGTCGATCTTGGCAGCGCAGGCCGCGCAATCCATGCCTTCGATCCGGTAGCGCGTCTGTTGTGCGATACCCATGCCAGGCTCCCTTGCAATCATCGAAAGCGCTCCTACATCCTCTAGCGGCTAGAGGAGCAAGCAGGAAAATGCACGAGCAGCTGGCAATCGGCGAGGCGGCGCGGGCGAGCGGCGTCAAGGTGCCGACGATCCGCTATTACGAACAGATCGGCCTGTTGCCGTCGCCGCCACGCAGCGAAGGCAACCGGCGGCTCTATGGCGAAGGCGATATCCGCCGGCTCGCCTTCATCCGCCATGCCCGCGAACTCGGCTTCGAGATCGAGGCGATCCGCACCCTCGTCAGTTTGCAGGACGATCCGGATCAACCCTGCGCCGCCGCCGACGCGCTGGCCAAGCAGCATCTCGAGACGGTCGAGCAGCGCATCCGCAGCTTGACGGCGTTGAAGGGCGAACTGGAGGCGATGGTGGAAGGCTGCCGCCATGGCCGGATCGACGAGTGCCGGGTCATCGAAGTGCTCGCCGATCATGGCCAATGCCGGCATGCGCATCATTGAGCGGCAGGCTGACGCCATCGCGCGCTTCGCATCGGGATCGGAAAGGCGTGCTTTCAGCCGTGGTTCAGCACGATGGTCTTGGAGGCTGAGAACTCGTACAGCGCCTCGAAACCCTTCTCGCGGCCATGGCCTGATTTCTTGACGCCGCCGAACGGCAGTTCGATGCCGCCGCCCGCGCCGTAGCCGTTGACGAAGACCTGCCCGCAGCGCATGGCGCGCGCCACGCGCATCGAGCGCGCGGCATCGCGCGTCCACACGCCGGCGACAAGCCCGTAGGGCGTGCCGTTGGCGATGCGGATGGCGTCGGCCTCATCCTCGAACGGCATCACCGAGAGCACTGGGCCGAACACCTCGTCGCAGGCAAGCGCATTGCCGAGCGGCACCGGGCCGAGCATCAGCGGCGTCACATAGTAGCCATGCGCGGGCACGCCATCCGCGATCCTGCCCTCGGCGAGCACCGGCAATCCGTCGGCGCGGGCGCGCGCCACGAAACCGTCGACGCGGGCCTGCTGGCCTTTCGTCACCATGGCGCCGAGATCGAGATCCATCTGGTGCGTACCGGCCCGCACCTTGGCGAAACGCCGGGCGATCTCGGCCACGAACGCATCATAGGCCGAGCGCTGCACCAGCACGCGTGAGCCGGCCGAGCAGGTCTGGCCGCCATTCTGCACGATGGCGTTGATCACCACCGGCGCCGCCTTCTCGATATCGGCATCAGAAAACAGCAGTTGCGGGCTTTTGCCGCCGAGTTCCAGCGTGCAGCCGATATGGTTGCGCGCCGCCGCGCTCTGGATCAGCGTGCCGACTTCCGGGCTGCCGGTGAAGGAGATAAAATCGATGTCCGGGTGGTTGCTGAGCGCTTCGCCCGCCTCCTCGCCGAGGCCGGAGAGCACATTCAGGGCGCCGGGCGGAAAGCCGACCTCGAGCGCCAGCTCCGCCACGCGCAGCGTCGACAGGCAGGCATCCTCCGCCGGCTTGACGACGCAGGCATTGCCGCAGGCGAGCGACGCCCCGACCGAGCGGCCGAAAATCTGCAGCGGATAATTCCACGGGATGATGTGGCCGGTGACGCCATGGGGGTCGCGCACCACCGCGACCGTATAGCCGTTGAGGAAGGGAATCGTCTCGCCATGCACCTTGTCGGCCGCGCTGCCGTAGAATTCGAAATAGCGCGCACCGGCCACGATATCGGCGCGTGCCTGCTTCATCGGCTTGCCGGTATCGGTCGCCTCCAGCACCGCCAGTTCCTCGGCATGGCTTGCGACCGCCTCGCCGAGCCTGCACAGCAGCCGGCCGCGCTCGGTGGCGGTCAGCCGCCCCCACGGCCCGCTCTCGAACGCCCGGCGCGCGGCCTTCACCGCCGCATCGACATCGCCCGCGGAGGAGCGCGCCATCACGGCGAACGGCTTGCCATCGGACGGGCACAGCGCGTCGAGCGTGCCGCCGTCTCCGGCCGGCACCGCCTTGCCGTCGACGATATTGGCGTAGAAGCGGAGCGTCGTTTCAGCCGCCTTGCTGGTGATGTTCATGGCGTTGCCTCACGTTCTCGAAACATCGGCCAGAATAATACCCGGCTCCGGAGGCCGCCAGCCAAAACGCCGGCGCGCGACAATCGGTGCCGCGGCGATGCTCAACTGCGTTGCGGCAGCCCGTACCGGAACACGATCACCGCGAACAGCACCAGCGCCGCGAGCGCCAGCAGCGAGCCGACGATCGGCAGCACGATGTAGCCGGTCCCGGCGAGCAGCACGGTTGCGATGCCGACAGGCAGCACGATCGCGCCCGCCACCGCGAGGCTCGCCTGGATGACGGCGAGCCGTCCAGCCGCCGCTGCCGGCACTGCGGAATAATACAACGCGGCCAGGAACAGCCCGACATAGCCGAGCAGGTTGAGATGGGCATGCGCCGGCACCAGCACGAAATCCTCGCGGATGCCCATGAAAATGCCGAGCAGGAAGCCGACGATGCCGACCAGCACGCTGATCCGCAGCAAATTCGTTGCCAGCATGATTTCCTCCCTTTGCCTCTTACGGGCATCGGGAGCGCGTTATACGCGTCTCTTCAGGCAGATGCGAGAGCCTCAACCGAGTTTCGCCAAGCCCGGAAACGTCTCCAGCAGCCAGAAGGCCATGCTCGAGAACTGGCCGGTGAGGAACAGCAGCCCCGTGACGACGAGCAGCGCGCCCATCGCCTTCTCGATCAGCGCCATTTGCCGTTTTAGCCGGCTGGCAACGTTCAGGAACGCGCCGGCAAAACCGGCCGCGAGCAGGAACGGCACGCCGAGCCCGGCCGAATACAGCCCGAGCAGCGCCGCGCCCTGCGCGACGGAATCCTCGCGGCTTGCCAGCGCCAGCACCGCCGCCAGCACCGGGCCGATACACGGCGTCCAGCCGAAGGCGAAGGCGAGCCCCATTACGTAAGCGCCGGCGGGACCGGGCGCGCGTTCGACCTGCAGGCGCGCCTCGCGATAGAACAGGCCGATGCGGAACACGCCGAGGAAATGCAGCCCGAACAGGATGATGACGATACCGGCGACAATGGCCAGCGTCGGCAGATATTGCGCCAGCAGCCGCCCGAACACCGAGGCCGTCGCGCCCAGCAGCACGAACACCGTAGCGAAACCGAGCACGAAGGCGAGCGCCGAGCCGAGCAGGCGGCGGCGCGACAGGTTGGCCCCGCCCGCGCCCGATGCCTGCATCTCGGCCATGCTGATGCCGGCGAGATAGCACAGATAGGGCGGCACGAGCGGCAGCACGCATGGCGAGATGAAGGAGAGTATGCCGGCCAGGAACACGCCGGGCAAAGTGATGTCGCTCGCCAATGGCTTCTCCTGTCAAGTGGGCCGACCCAAGGGGGCGTCCCAAGGGGGCGGACCATGATGTCGCGGGCCATCGCCTGGCAAGGTGGGCGGCGTTCACATCCTCGCGCGCCTGACTGTGCGATGAACGCGGCGTTCATCGCCTATCCCGCAACGGAATGCTATGGTTCGCATTGTCACGGCCGCCGGCGGAAGCCCCCGCGCGACGGACCGGGCCATATTTCAGGGAGTAGCCCCATGAGAAAGTCCATCTTGTTCGCCGCGACGGTCGCCGCCATGACCATTCTGGGCGCCGCGATTTCGGCGGAGGCAGCCCCGGTCAACCCCGCAAGCGCCGCCGTCCACACGGATGCAGCCATCCACACCGAAACCGTCGCCCATCACAGCCGCCACCACATGCGGCGCCACCATCGCATGGAGCGCCACACGATGCGGCGTCATCACAGGATGGAGCGGCGCGATCACCGCATGGAGCGCCGTCACCACCGCATGGAGCGTCGCCACCACCGCTGAGAACAGTCCATCTGCATAGCGCCTTGACCGGCGCGCCGTTCCGGTGCTGAAAGGCGGGAGTTCCCTCCCGCCTTTTTCGCGTGCGCCATGCAACGGATCGACGCTTCCCAGTTCGCCGCATTGCGGCATGCCTTCGCAGCGCTTGCGGCATGCTCGGATGCCGGCCCCGCCGGCACCATGATCCAGGATAGCGGCCGGCCCGGCCCCACCGTCGGCATCACCGCGATGACCCATGGCAACGAACCGGCCGGGCTCGCCGCATGGGATGCGCTGACCCGCCGCGCGCCGCTGGCGCTGCTCAAGGGCCGGGTCGTGTGGGTGCTCAACAACCTCAAGGCGGCCGAGCGCTATTTCGCCCTGCCCTTCGAGGCGCCTTTCCCCGACAAGCAGCGGACGCGCGCCTTCGACCTGAACATGAACCGCCTGCCGCGCGACCTCACCGCACGCGCCCGGGGCGAGGCCTATGAGATCGACCGCAGCCTCGACCTGCTGCCGGTGTGGCGGAGCTTCGATGTCGGGCTCGACATCCACACCACCTCGCAATCCGAGCCGCCGATGCTATGCGTCACGGCCGCGACCGATCCGGCGCTCTATCGCGGTTTTCCGGCCGAGGACGTGATTCTCGGCTTCGACACGGCGGCGCGCGACGCGGTGGTGCTGAACTATTTCGGCAAGCCGGGCGCCGCCTCGCAATGTTTCAGCGTCGAGGCCGGCGGTCACGAGGATGCCGCCAGCTGGCGCACCGCGACCATGGCGGTGCGCATCCTGCTTGCCAATCTCGGCATGGCGGCGCCCCTCGAGACGCGGCCGATGCCGCGCCGGCTCTACCGCCTGAGCGGCGGCGTGTTCTTTCCGGCGCCCGATTATGCCATGGTGGAAATCTTCCCGAATTTCGCGCCGATCCGGGCCGGCGCGGTGCTGGCGCGCGGGCAAGGCCCCGATCTCGTCGCGCCCCATGACGGCCATGTGCTGATGTGCCCGAAAAGCGGCCGCCTGAGCGATATCCGCGAGGAGGCGGTGTTCCTCTCGGCGCCGGTCGAGGCGCTGGCAGCGGCCTGATCAGGCCAGCTTGTCGCGCACCCGCGCCGCGATGGCGAGGCTGGCGGTCAGGCCCGGACTTTCGATGCCGAACAGTTGCACCAGACCGGCAATGCCGTGCTCGGCCGGGCCGTCGATGCGGAAATCCGGGTTCTCGCCCGGCGGCGCGATCTTCGGGCGGATGCCGGAATAAGCCGGCTGGATCGAGCCGTCGGGCAGGCCGGGCCAATAGCGCCGCACGGCGGCATAGAACTTCTGCGAGCGCGCCGGATCGACGGTGTAGTCGATGTGATCGACCCATTCCACGTCCGGCCCGAACCGCGCCTGCCCGGCAAGGTCGAGCGTGATATGCACGCCGAGCCCGCCCGGCTCCGGCATCGGATAGATCAGCCGGCTGAACGGGCTTTTGACGCCGAGCGCATAGTAATTGCCCTTGGCGAGCCAGCTTCCGGGGCGCTTGCCGGCCGGGAAGCCATCCATCGCGGCAGCGAGCGCCGGTGCGTGCAGCCCGGCCGCGTTGACCAGCAGCCCGGCCTTGAGCCGCATCGGCGCGGCGCCGCCGGTCTCGACGACGAACCCGTCGCTTTCAAGCACGATGCGCGTCACCGGCGTGTGGAAGGCGACCATCGCGCCCGCCGCCTCGGCATCGCCCTGCAGCGCCAGCATATAGGCATGGCTGTCGATGATGCCGGTCGAGGGCGACAGCAGCGCTTCCGTGCAGGCGAGCGCCGGCTCGAGCGCCTGCGCCTGCGCCTGCGTCAGGTGCGTCAGATCGCCGACCCCATTGGCGGCGGCCTTGGCCCGGATCGCCTCGAGGCCTGCGCCCTGCTCGGCGCTGGTGGCGACGATCAGCTTGCCGAGCCGGCGATGCGGCACGCCATGCGCGGCGCAATAATCATACAGCATCGCCTTGCCGGCGACGCAGGTCAGCGCCTTCAGGCTATCCTTTGGATAGTAGATGCCGGCATGGATGACCTCGCTGTTGCGCGACGAGGTCTCGGTGCCGATGCCTTCGGCCTGTTCGAGCACCACGACCTCGCGGCCGGCCAGCGCCAGGTCCCGCGCCACCGCGAGGCCGACGACGCCGGCTCCGACGACGATACATTCAACACTGTCCATGTGCCCGGCCGCGTTGGTGAGAGGGGATTTGGAAAGGCCGTATTATGGCGCGCCCCGGCGTGCAAGGGGAGCTGTTCCCGGAGTGCTATCCTCGGAGCGCTATCGTGCCAGCGCCGCCTCGCCCAGCTTGCTGGCATGGGCGCGGATATCCTGCGGCCACGCGGCGGTGCATTGCGCGAATTTTCCGCCGTCTCCGGCAAACAGCGCACGCGCCGCCTCCTCGAATCCGGGCCGGTCGCCGGCCATCACCGTCATGAAGCGATAGGCGCTCTCCTGCGCCTGCCGGCGCAACTCATCACCGGCGCCAGCGCGGCGGGCCTCCTCGACCAGCTTGCGCAGCGTCACCGACGCGCCGCCGGGCTGCGCGGCGAGCCAATCCCAATGACGCGGCAACAACGTCACCTCGCGTGCGGTGACGCCAAGCTTCGGCCGCCCGACCCCGCGCGGGGCAGCGACACCGGCATCGGCACCGGGCCGCGCCGTGAGCCGGGCCAGCACGGCGTCGATACTGCCGCGCCAATCGATCTCGATCTGGCGGGCATCGTCATCGTCGAAAATCAGGATGCTCGCCGTGGGATCGCGCTCCAGCGCGGCCTTGGCCAGCGCCACCACCTCGGCCAGCGCACCGGATGCCAGGCGCGCCTCCCCTGCAAAACCGGTGCAGTTGCGGTTGTTCTGTCCCGTCATCATCATCTCCATCAGACAATGGAGATTTACCCGGATAAAATCAGCGTGTCAATATTACCCGGGTAATTTTAAAAGGGAACCGCTTCCAAAAGCCTGCCGCTAAAACCACGCCTCGATCACCACCCAGGCGATCGTGACGAGGACGAGCCCGCCGATCAGCATGTAAAGCACCGGCCAGCCAAGCCGGCCCTGTCGTGCCTCGGTCGGCGTCAGGACATCGGCGTCTTCGTTGCTGTGATGATGCGTCATGGCACCTCCTTTCGCCCTGCGACGCGCAGGGTATCAGGAGGCAACGCCCCGCCGGCAACGCATGTTCCGGCGGGTAACAGCCGCGTTTTAAGGAATCTTGGCGGCGTCGCCGGTAAAGTCCGGCTTGACGTAGCTGCCGCCGACAAAGGCTTCCTCGAGCGGGTCGTCGGACACGATATCGCCGACCTTGGCCGCGAAACGTTCCGAATCATCCTGCGGATCGTAGCCGAGCCGGTAGGCGTTGCCGTTATCCCACCAGGCGCGCGTGTTGCGCGAGATGCCGTAGACGATCTCGCAGGTGTAATCCGCCGTGAGCCCGACCTGGATCAGCCGCGTGAAATCGTCATAGGACATCCAGGTCGACAGCATGCGCCGGTTAACCGGCTCCGGGAAACACGAGCCGATCCGCATGGAAAAGCCCTTGATACCGTGCTTGTAGGCATAATAGGTCGCCAGGTCCTCGCCGAAGGCTTTCGACAGGCCGTAGCGCGTATCCGGCCGACACGGCGCGGTATGGTCGAGCCGCTCGCTGCGCCGGTGCAGGCCGACGGCATGGTTGGAACTGGCGAACAGCACGCGCTGCGCGCCGGCCTTGCGCGCCGCCTCGTAAAGGTTGATTGCGCCGATCAGGTTGGCGTTGAGCACGCGCGGCCAATCGCCCTCGACCGACTGGCCGCCGAGATGCAGCACGGCATCGACGTCGCGGCACAGCGCATCGACCGCGCCCGCATCGGCAAGATCGCATTGCACGACCTCCTCGGCCTTGCCGGCGGGCGCCATCGCCGCGATGTCGGACAGGCGGATGACGGGATAGAGCCCGGCGAGGTGGCGGCGCATCTCCTTCCCGAGGCCGCCAGCGGCCCCGGTGATCAACAGTCTCTTGATGCTCATAATGTGAGGCTCTGCCCTTATTCGGCTGCGAGTTTGGCGGATTTGTCGTTCAGCGCCCGAAGGCCGACCGCAGCGGAAGCGATCTGCTTCAGGGTAGCCGGGTCTTCGATATTCGACAAGAACGGCAGCATCGGCCCGGTCTCGGCGATGCCGGCGAGCCGGATGGCTTCATGCAGCACGCGCAGCGGCGAATGGCCGTCGCGCAGGTACTCGAGCGGCATGAAATGCGCTTGCAGCGCCTCGGCCTCGGCGAACTTCCCGGCCTGGATCGCCTCGCGGATCAGGCTCGACAGGCGCGGCGCCACGCAGACGGAACCGGAGGTGAAGGCGCACAGGCCGAAATGGCGGGCATGATCGATGATCGGCCGCTCGCCGATGCCGCTGACGATCAGCGCCGGATCGACCAGCTTGACGAGCTTGGACAGGAAGGCGTCCTGGCCCGGATCGTCGCGCACGATGGCATATTTGATCGCCACGACATGGCCGTCCTTGACCAGCGCCGCCGCATCCTCGGGCGCGATGAAACCCTCATCCTTGATATAGGCGATGATCTTGCGGCCATAATGTTCGGCAAGTTTGGCGAGACCTTTGGCGGCGCCGGCCTTGGTGGCGGGGAAGCGCAGCGGCAGCACCATCGCCGTCGGGAAGGCGCGCGATTTCAGGATGTCGATCTGGTCCATCGCCTTGCCGAAATCGGCTCCGACCGAGGGGATCATCCAGTCATCCGGGCCGGCGAGCGCTTCGAGCAGATCGAGAATCGCCGGGTATTCTCCAACGCCGACATTGTAGAAATTGGCATTCCCGCCGTACAAGAAGGTCGAGACGCCGCCGGCCCGCATATGCTCGACCAGGGCCTGGTTGGCTGAAACGTTCAGCGACAGATCGGCGTGCCGCGCCAGCGCCGGCACCGAAAGCACCGATTTGCGCAGCCGTTCGGGGGTGATTGTGCCGGTGAACATGGTTCTCTCCAGAGTGTTCCGCATCGTGAAATCAGCCTGCACGAAACGCCTCCAGCGGTGATTTGTCAATTTGTTTGACAAATTTTCGCAAGCCCTTTTCATCCCGCCTCTTCATCTCCCACCGGAGGACATCATGACATTCAGCGTGACGAGATTGCTCGACTGCCGCAACGAGCTCGGCGAATCACCCGTTTGGGACGGCGAGCACAACCGGCTGTTCTGGGTCGACATCAATGGCCGGGCCGTGCATGCGCTCGAACTGGCGAGCGGCCTTCATCGCACGTGGCCGGTGCCGGGGCGCGTCGGCGCGATCGGGCGCTGCGTCAGCGGCCGGCTGGTGGCGGCGATCGAGAATACCATCCAGTTCCTCGATCTCGAGAGCGGCGCTTTGAGCGTGCTGGCGACGATCGATTTTCCCAACCCGCAAAGCCGCTTCAATGACGGCAAGATCGGCCCGGATGGCGCCTTCTGGATCGGCAGCATGGATGACCGGCCGCAGAAACAGCCCGAAAGCATCCTTTACCGCGTCAGCGCCGACGGCACGGTCGAGGAAAAGGTCGCGGGCCTGACCATCGCCAACGGCCTCGCCTTCAGCCCGGACGGGCGCACCATGTTCCACTCCGATTCGCGCGGCCCCTGGATCGACCGCTGGGAGCTTGATCCCGCGACCGGCGCGATCTCGAACCGGCGCCGCGTCGTCACGCTCACCAATGAAACCGGCCGGCCCGATGGCGGCGCCTGCGATATGGACGGCAATTACTGGAGTTCCGGCATCTCGGCCCGCGTGCTCAACAAGTTCTCGCCCGACGGCAAGCTGCTGCTGACCATCCCGGTGCCGACGCTGCTGCCGACCATGCCGTGTTTCGGCGGCCCCGGCATGACCACCATCTTCATCACCTCGGCGCGCGAGAACCGCACGGCGGAAGAACTGGCGCGTTGCCCCGATGCCGGCGCGCTGTTCAGCGTCTCGGTCGATGTCGCGGGCGTCCCCGTCGCCAAATTCGCCGACCGCTGACGGGCTCAGTATGCCGGCCGCAGCGGGGGCTGTTCCGGAACCGCCCTGGCCGGGATCGCCTGCGTGGTCTCATCCGGCACCGGCTGTTGCTTCGGCGATAGCTTCGATTGCGGCGGCACCGGCGTGG
>Ga0209916_1000680_pt1 | contig 45897 bp, 42 predicted proteins | sample ThiBio_1000_plan_FD_183956 | JGI IMG/M metagenome (GOLD analysis project Ga0209916, IMG submission 183956) | Wastewater bioreactor microbial communities from Cape Town, South Africa - Thiocy_solids_2 (SPAdes) | ecosystem: Engineered > Bioreactor > Thiocyanate-remediating > Anaerobic-Aerobic ... | reverse complement strand
TGACAAGCGTAAGTTACCATGGAGAAGCACGCTGCAGGTCCAGCCCGTACCGCCCGTCGCCGCGCGGGCATTACGTCACCACAGGCCAGGCGTAGCGGGTAAACCTAAAGTTTATTCAGGGGTAGAAGGCACCTTGGTGCCAGTCGTGTGAACGATTTTTTTGCGCCGCCCGGCATGGGCGCATCTTGGGTCCGAGAGGCTCCGTCGACCCGACTGTCGGCGGCCGGGTCGACGAGCCGGTGCGGACGGGCGGCGGGGGCGGGTCAAGCGCCCGCAAGCCGGTCCGCGATGAGATCCAACGGGCTCTGATACATGCGGGCCGAGACGATGTTGTTTTGCAGATGACGGTGGATCCCCCCGAGGTCCGCGCGGGCAAGACCCCCGTCCTGCTCGACGATCCAACGGATTGCAAACGCCTGATCGTTCATGCACCCCAGGATCTGCCGACTCGCAGTCTTCCCGACCGTGGCGTGTGGCCCGTCGAGATCCCCCAGCGCGTTGGTGGGTAGTCTCTCGGCTGCGAGCTGCTCAGCAACCCTGGTGGCGAGAAACGGTCCGAGAGGACGCAGGTCATCCGCCCGGACGCCGGGGGCGTAGATCGCAAACAGGGTGGCCGCGTGGGTGGCATGCAGGCACTTGCGGCCCTCGAGCCACATGATGTTCGCGTACCAGTCGTCATCGGCCGGCGGCACCTCGACCGTGGCCGGGTCCGGTTTGCCGGCGATCTTCAGCAGTCGAGCCGTGCACCGAATCATCATGACGGCGACGGTAGCAGTGGCGGCATATGCGGTGCGTCGACGTGTGCACCGCGTCGCGCCGCGATCTGAAGGGCTTGCATGGTCGATCCAACATCGGTCGCGCCTGCCAGGGGCGCATCCTGGATTTTCGACACTGCCACGCAAGGATGCGCAGGTCAACAGGGTAACGTGCGCCAGGATGCGCTGTCGAAAGCCCCAGGATGCGCTCGGGATGCGCCCCAGTTGCGGGCGCGGGTCGCGTGCCGATCGGCGTCGCCGGCCTCGCTGCTACCGGCGGCGTACGACAGTCGTTCCCCTACCCTCGTGCCACGTTATTATGGCGAGCTCGTCGCCACCGGGCGCGACGGCGGTCAATGTGGCGCTGTGGATGTCGAGCCTGAGCCGGTCAGGTTCGACCTCGACGGCCGTGGCAGGGCTCTTTCCGTCGCCGAGCCAGTCCGCTGGATTGTCTGCCGGCGGATCAACGGTCGGGCAATGCACCGCAACACGCGGATCCCGCCGAGTATCCCGCGCTCGCTTGGTCCCCGGCATCATGCCCACGTAGATCTCCTCGTCGTCAGCGAAGTCGACATCGGTGCCGCTGTTACGAGGCGAATCATCGCGCCAAGTGGTCGCGATTGTGGCGTGCTTGCGCAAACGAAACGCGGCCGAGGCAATCTGCGCCAGCCTCTGTACTTCCGCAGCGAACTGCGCCTGCGGACTCTTCTTTTCGACAGTAGCCGAAGTCTGCCCAGCGGTGTCCCGCCATCCGCTTGCGGCAACCTGGAGAAGAATGATTCGGCCGAGTCGACGAGACCCAGTGAGCAAGCCAACGAGCAGATGCACGATCGACGGCGGCTACGACGCCCACGAAGCGCGGAGCGCTAGCCGCATTGTTTTCGGCGCGGAGGGGCCGTGCCGGATACCTCGTGAACGCCGCTGTTCATCATGAGGCGGCAGTCGGCACCCGGTCCCTGAATCTGCCTAGGTCGTCGACAAGGCGCACTAGTCGCAGGATGAGGTCGCGAAACCAAGCTTCGTCCGTATCGAGATGCAGAGTGAAGTCGGGGTCGCTCCGTAGGCGTTTGTTTGCTGTCACCGGGCGCCACGCAAATGCGGTCTCCAAAGTCGGGCTTGGCCACGCGCTGTGGACCACGGTGTTTCGATCCTTGAACGCGGTCTGAATTCGACGTAGGAGCGCGGTGCCCTCATCGCGAAGATCTGCGAACTCCGGCACAGCGAGTAACTCCCCACAGCAGTTGATCATTTGCTGTGCTGACTTTCCTGCGTATTCGTGCTGCGGCTTCGTGCGATCGAGCACCTGAGCCAGATCCCACAGGCGCAGTTCGACGATAGCCGAGACCATCACAACCCGGCCGACAACTGCATAGAACTCTTCTGGGACGGACCCGAGCATGTTAGCCGGGACGCCGAAGGCGTCTCGTGAGTTCGACCAGCTCAAGAATTCTGTCACTGCGCAAGTGTATGGACGGAATCACCAACGGCTAGCCGCGGTGAGGTCGTGCGCAGGCCGTTCAATGGCCGGACGGATCGCGAGCACCTTCGACGATGACCCGGTTGCGGCTGTAGGCGCCGTGACCACCCCAGTGTTGAGTCCGAACGGCGGGCTGGCCCTCTGCTGTGGCGTATTGGGCCACGAGGTGCACTGGCAGAACGATGCCATCGGTCAGGCTGCGTTTCGCCTGCCAGGACCGCCTACCGAAGCCTTCTGGTTGAACCTGGAATCCCTTTCGCGCTTGCCGTTGTGCTTAATGAGAAGCGGGTGACTGTCCGATATATTGCACCAGGAGGCGACTCGCATGGTCTATGCAGACAGCCCCAGGCCCGGGCTCGGCACGATCGTGCCGAAAGGACGCCAATCGGACGCGATCTACTTCGCATCCGACAGCGACATGGTCGCGCTCGGCAGCGCTGGCACTGGGAAGAGCACCATGGCGGTCCTTCGAGCCCGGTATCTCGCTGACCCAGACTGCTCGAACTTCGGCCCAGTCCTGTTCGTCACCTACAACAACACACTCGCCCAGTACCTCCGGCACCTCGTACCCGGCGCGAACGAGAGCATCCACGTCGAGACTTACTCCAAGTTCGCCCGGGGCTACCTGGCCAGCATCGGCAAGATGCCCACTCGGAACGGCATTCTCCAGAACGGCCATTTGCGCAGCATGGTCGCCGGCGCCGTCAGGGAGATCCGGAAGGCGTACAAACCAAGCCCCTTCTTCGACCTCGACACCACGTTCTTTGAAGACGAGATCGCCTGGATAGCCGACATGGGCATCGTCGATCTCCAGCACTATCTCGACATCGAACGCATCGGCCGCAGACGTGGTCTGAGCGAGTCGCGTCGTAAGGCCGTGTGGGAGGTCCGCACCGCGTACCTCAAGGCCCGCGCAGCCGCGGGCATCCCGTACGACTGGAATGACATCGCAACTGCCGTACTCAACGGGCTCAAGAGCGACGCGAGACCACGCAACTACCGGCACGTCATCATCGACGAAGGCCAGGACCTTTCTCCCGAGGCAGTCAGGTCACTGAAGGCAGCAGTCCAGCCGGGCGGCACTGTCAGCTTCTTCGGCGACTACCACCAGCAGATCTATGGCCAGGGCCTCTCGTTCCGCAGCTGTGGACTCGAGATCACCGCAGTCGAACGGTTCCAGGACAATTACCGCAACACAGCCCAGATCGCCAGAGTGGCAATCGCGATGAGCGGCATGCCGCACATGGACGCGGACTCCCAAGACCTGGTTGAGCCGAAGGAACCGTCGGCCGGCGGTACGAGGCCAGCATTGGTTGAGTGCAAGAGCTACTCCGCCGAGATCGCCGAGATCCAGCGCATCGCTGTCGACCAGGGTGACGCGAGCGTCGTTGGAATCTTGACCCGGACCTGGTCTGACGCTGCGAAGGCTGTGCATGGAATGGAGAAGGTGCACGTGCTCCCGAAAAACGGAAATACTCCTTGGGACCCGACTCCGGGCATCTATTACGGTACGTACCATTCTGCGAAAGGTCTTGAGTTTGATGTCGTTCTGATGCCGTTTTGTACCGACGTCGACATGCCCAACAAGCAGGTCGTCGATGCGTATGGCAACGCTGACGCTGCCGCCCGCGAGGGGAAGCTTCTGTACGTCGCGGTCACCCGCGCCAAGGCCGAGCTGACGGTCACGTACTCCGGCGCCATCACTCCGCTTCTGCCGGTGGACGAAGGACTTTGGCAGCACGAGGAACTCCTGTGACCGCGAACACGGCGCCGATGACGGTCGCGGAGAAGATCGCCGAGATCGGGCTCACGAGAGTTGTGCATTTCACCCCGGCGAAGAACTTGCACCACATCGTGGCCGACGGTCAGATCACCTCGAACAAGGCCTTGGCCGAGTACTCCCCGGAGTACTTCGACCCGACCGACCTGTATCGGTTCGAGGACCATCCCGAGATGACGTGCGTGACGTTCACCTACCCGAACCCGTTCTACTTCGAAAAAGCACGGACGCAGCCGCGATTCCGCCGGTTCCCGGACTGGGTGTGCTTGCTCATCAACGCTGAAATCTTGACCCGCGACGGCGTGATGTTCTGTGAGTGCAATGCCGCCAAGAATGCAGGCGCCCACTTGAAGCCTGGCGTCGAGGGCCTCAGAGGGTGCTTCGCCGACACGACTACTCTCGGATACCAGCGGGGACTGGCACACGATCCGCTCGCTGCGACCGACCTGCAGGCCGAGGCGCTCATTCCTGGGCCGATTCCTTTGTCGGACATCACCGCTATCGTCACGCCGACCGGTAAGGCCGCGGGAGATGGGCACGCACAGCTCCGGGCTGGCGGCCTGGACCCCGACCAATTCACGTGGACGGTGTCAGAGATGATGTTCACCAAGGGGCCTCTGACGAACGCAATCCAGTCGGGCCAGCCCGTCGGAGAGACCTTGTGGACTCGAGCCAGAGAGGAGAACTAATGCCCAATCTTAGATCTCTCGGCACGCGGTCGCGAGGCATTTTCCTCGGAGCAGCGGTCGGTGACGCGCTCGGCTGGCCCCAGGAACAGAACTCCAACATCGTCGGCGGAGACCGGAACCGATACGTCGACGCCACTCCGGACTTCCGCGACTGGCAGCGGTACGGCGGTGGTCGATACCAACAGTACATCGACCCAGTGCAGGCCGGCAGCTACAGCGATGACACGCAGCTCATGTTGGCCACCGGTCGCGCGCTTCAGTCTGAAGACTGGTTTGCGGCACTGACTCGACGGGAGCTTCCGCTATTCCCGCTGTACTCACGGGGTGCGGGCGGTGCGACGTTGCGTGCGTGCCGCATGTGGGCGACCGGGCTGGGGCCGTGGGCGATCGGGACGACGCAGAAGGCGCAGAAGTCGACCGATTCGTACTTCAGGGCCGGTGGGAACGGCGTCGCTATGCGCATCGCTCCGCACGCCATAGTGCACGTCGCACATTCAACTCGGGAACTCGTCGCTTGCGTCGTCCAAGATGGTATCGCGACGCACGGGCATCCGCGGGCCCTCGTCGGGGCTGCGACCTTCGCGGTCGCTCTGCACATACTGGTCAACACCGAAGGCACCCTGGAATTTGGTGAGCTTACCGCTCGGGTTGTGTCGGACAAGTCGTGGCAGTCGCCGGAGACGCTCCTGAGGCGTGTTCCTCCTGAATGGATGCACGTTGCCGCTGAGGAAAGTCGCGACCTCAGGGGCAATTGGACTTACGCCATCCAAGAGATGCTTGAAATGCTAATGCTGATTGGGGATGCTGCACGGGCCGGCACGAGAGGTGACGACCTCGGGACGCTCGAGCGGCTCGGCGTTTTCAATAAGAAAATTAACGGTTCCGGCACCATCACCGCCGCTGCTGCAATCTACCTTGCATCGCGGAACGCACCACGGCCCATGGGCGGAGTCCTTAGGGCCGCGTTCGTGAAAAACGCTGACACCGACACGCTGGCGTCGATGACGGGCGCGCTAATGGGTGCATTGCATGGGCCTGACTGGTTGGCTGATCTGAGAGTGCGGGTCCAGGACCGTGAGTACATCGAGCGCATGGCTGACGACTTGACCGCGCGTGCACTGGGCGAGGAACGCCTTGTCTTGGAGATGAAGGACTTCGTCAACGATCACTCCATTCGACGGTTCAAGCACCAGCTCGAAGTCGGCGAGATCACAGGCCCAGTGCAGTTGCCGGACATGCGTCAAGGGCGTCTGGTCCGGAACTTCGCGCTTGATTCGAGTGGCAACACCCGTGCGCACCGGTGGGTCCTAGAGGTCGATGGCCAGACGCTATTCGTCGACCAGTCGGCAAAGTTGCCGATCGTCGATGTCGAGGATCGCATCCGACTGTCGGGGTTCAAGGCGACGCCGCAAGGTGCTCAGCCCGAGTCCATGGAGAGGACCACGGAGCAAGGAAGGTTCATTGGACTAACGCTGCGTGTGAACGACCTGGGTTCGATCGCGAGCTTCTACTCCGGAGCCCTCGGTGTTTCTGTCGAACGTGTGGGCTCTCGTGAACTTCTGGTGGGTGGGGCTGTGAGGTTTCTCGAGGACCCGAAGGCCACGTTTGGGATGTCGATTGTTCTGCTTGCGCTCGAGGTGCCGGACCTACCAGCGGCGGCCCGCCGGCTTGGACATAGTTCACGAGGGCCAGCCGATAGATTCCGGTCGACCGACCCTGCCGGGCACGACCTAGACATCAGGCCGATTCGGAAGCGATGACGTCCGCGTGCCCCTTCGGTTTTTCTCGTGCCATCCGCCGTGCAGACCACATTCGGTGTAGCAGGCATCTCCAGAGGCTGGCCGGGTACTGCAACGGTTGGCGAGCCGGCAGCTGACCCTGTCTTGATGGGGGATCGTGGTGCAGAGTTCCTCGCAGGGGTGGCGTGGGTAGCCGTCATAGATGCTGATTCTGCGAATCACGACGCGGCGCCCCGTAGCGCCTGTCCGGTGGTTTCCACTCGGGGGCATCAAACGGTACTGCGCGACTTGGTGGTTGCGGTCTGTTCATCACCACCGGTGATACCCGCGCCGCACTTGATGCTCCGACAGCAGGCAGGGGGCGTTGCTCGATCGACAACTTTTCGCGAAACTTCCATGGAAGGGCGCATCCTGAAGTCGACGTTCCAGGATGCGCAGGTCACAGGCCTGCGACGCGCCGGGATGCGCCTCAGAATTCCCAGGATGCGCCCTACGGTCCGACCCAGGTTGCGCTCGGGATGCGTTCAGGTAACGGGTCGCGGCGACGTTGCCGGCCATGGATACCAACGGCAATGCCAGCGCGGGACTCCAGGCGCGGGCGAAGGAAATGGATTGGGCGGCAGCGTTCGCCTCCGGGGATCCGGCGCGGCAGTGGGCGGCGTCATGCTCGATCGCGCGGATCGTCACGCGCGGCGATTCGTGCGCGGATTCGACCGCACTGCACGAGGCGGCGACCGGCGCGTTCGATGCGGTCATGGGGCGCGGCACTTTCGATGCTGTGGCGGTTGCGGTGCTCGGTGCACGGCGGGCTGCGCAATGGGAGCGGCAGGCCCGGGTTCGTCTTGTGCCGCCGGCCTCGCACATGGGCCACCGGTGGCGCTCCGACGAGCGTGCCTGTAGGGATCACCCGGCACTGCTGCAGCCGATCGACGAGCAGACGCTGCCGACCATCCAGCCGCGGCCGGAACCAAGGCCGCCGTCGCGGATCGCGCCGTGGCTCGGCGCCGCGCTGAGCAAGGCCGGCCGGCGGTGGCAGCCTGCGCCGGACGAAACGGTCGATGGCGCGATCGATGTGATTGTCGACGTGGGCCGGGATGCCGCGCCGCGAGAGATTCGCCTGAGGTATCCCGGGTTGCCGTGGCCGGTAGTCAACAATCTCGTACTGCTGCTAGCCGGGTCGAGGTTGCGCGACGGCCTGGGATGGCAGGGCCTGGTGTGGATCGAGGCCCACCACGGCCGGCACGCGGCCGAGACCGACCGCGGCGCCCAATCCGTCATACGCGCTCTGGTCAAAGAGCGGCGCGGCCGGCCGGTCAACTCGATTGCCGAAGCAGACCGGTCCCGCATGGCGAAGCCCATCCCGTTACGCCTCCGCTCGACGGCTCATCGTCAGCCTGCACGCGAAGACCTCGGCCGGGAGGTGGCGTCATGATCAGCCCGGCGCAACGCTACGAAACCGCGGCGGTCAACGCACTCTCGGCGGCGCTGTGGTCGTCACACGACGCCGACCGCGTGTTCGCAACTCACCTACAAGTGGGCCAAACACAGCCACCCGAACAAGCCGAGGAAGTGGATCTTCCACCGCTACTTCGGCCGGTTCAACAGGTCCAGTCAAGACCGGTGGGTGTTCGGCGACCGGGATACCGGCGCCTACCTACTGCGGTTCGGCTGGACCAAGATCGTCCGACACCGATTGGTGCCAGGCGGTGCGTCACCCGACGACCCGACCCTGGCCACCTACTGGACCAGACGGCGACGAGGCACCACGCCACCACTCGACCGGGTCAGCCAGCGCCTGCTTCATGCGCAGCACTGGCGATGCCCGGCCTGCGGTGGTCTGCTGCTCGCCGCCGACCAGGAACCCAGCACCCCCGAATGGGAACAGTGGACCCTGGCCATCCGCGAGGCCGTCCGCAAGAACGCGGTCACGGCCGACACGGCGCCTGGTCGACCGGACGATTCCGCCGCGCTCCGCCTCCTACACGCCTGGTGCCGGACACCCGACCCCAGGCCCCACGCTTCTGCCAGCCTGTGACTCCTTCGGGTCTGCTTGCGCCCGGTGCGGTGAAAGCCGTGCGCCGGGTGCTGAGGGGGCCCCGGCGCAGCAATGCGCCGGGGCTACCCGACATGAGCAGCTCATCGTAAGGGCCGGCCGCAGAGCTTCTCGTCGTCACCGTTCAGCGTTTCCCTAAATGCGCTGGTTCTCATACGGAGCGACGCCTCACTCCGCGAAGATGGACGCACCTGTTGTGCGGTGAGCCCAGCACGTGTGCAGTGCCCGCTCAGACCGCGGGTGCTGCACGGCCGCAATCAGGAACCACCGCGGCCATAGCGCATCCAGTCGTAGGCCACTGTGGCCTTCGCGAACTGGGTAGCCCACCAATCTTGGGACCGCAGCGCATTGTTGCGGGTAAGGAACTCCCGAAGTCCTTCAACATCGTCTGTTAGCGACGGCAACTTCATGGCGTTGTTCAGGACGCCTTCCACTCCTTTATCCGCTTCCAGTTTGGCCAGTGTGAGGAGATTTGGCTCCGGCTTGAGCTTGCCGAAGATCCCCGCGTACTTGTCCGCACGCTTCTTAGCTGCCGCGTTTACCGCGACGTTGGGGAGCCACTGGCCGTCCTTCCAGAGGCCCGCGCCGACCAGGAACTTGAAGACGGGCACATAGGTAGTGATCGCGTGCTTAGCCAGTGCTTTGCCGACGACCAGGTCACAGGGCAAGCCACGGTCGGGGCTCTCAAGCACCTCGTCCATGAGATCCCACCGCGTGAGGCCGACAACGCCGACCGCGGTCATCTTCGCGCCGACTCCAAACACCACATCTAGGGTGTCGCTGTCGTCCTCGATCGCGGAGACCGCAACCAGACGTCCGTCGGGGTCGTTGCTCTTCACTAGCTCGAAAACTTGTTCCTTCAGGATCCGGAGAATGCGGGCAGGCATAGCTCGGTCTCGGGCGCCGAGCGCGGTAAACACTTCGGTGAAGTCCGGCACCGTGGCACGGATGATGGGCAACGACACCCCGCTCACGTTCATCACCGTGGTGGCGATGTCCGGCGGCTCCGCCGGATTCCACTCCACGAAGATCAGCCGATCCTGCAGTTTGGAGACGTTCTCCGGTCGAAGGCCAGTGATTAGCGACCCCAGAAGCGCCTGGATGTTTGGGTCACCGAGGCTGTAGCCGAGGAAGACCACTGGGTGCTCTACGAAGATGGTGGCAAGCTTGGCTGCGAGGTAGGCGTTCCGGGCGTTGTAGTCCGCATAATCGTCGGCGGTGAGGATGAGCGAGTCAGGTCGGCGCTCCGACCCATGGATGTAGTAGATCTCGGCGATGCCCTGTGTGTCGGAAAAGAGCAACTCGTCCTGTCCAACGAAGGGCCGGAACTCTGGGAAGACTTCCAAGAGCATCCGGTCGTAATTCGTGGTGATGATGCCGTCAATCACGGCATCTTTGAGCAGTTCGAACTCATCCTCAAGGCCGCGCGGGACGGAGAAGGAGTCCATCGCTGTGCGGGTGTACTTCGCTACCTCATACTTCAGGGGCGAGTCCCGGGCGGTCACCGAGTCCTTCCAGTCCTTCACGGAGTCCGCGAACTCCGGGTCACTCCACCACTTGTCGTAGAAAGCGTCCGCGATCATGGACGCCGCCTTCGGGTAGTCATCGCCCGCCGCGCCGCGGTAGTACTCGAAGGGCTGGCCCGTCATGTCGGCGAAGTGGCTGAGCAGGTCCTTTCAGTCGCCCAAACCGACGTTGCGGCGGGAAAGTCCCGCACCGACGAAGAGGTAGGGGCCGGCCAACGAGTGCAGGTGCTCGCGAAGATAGTCCTCGACCTTAGCCATGTGCTAACCCTAAGGGCCGTGCTTCGAAATTTTGCGGCGCCCCGCCAACCGGGTACGGTGCCCCGCAAGGGGCACCGGTGCGGCGTCGGTATACGTCACGGCGTCCACGACTCACCCTCACTTCCACCCCGACATCACCCGCGGCCGAAAGCCGATCGGCAATCGGATACGCCCGCTCTAGTCGGTATCAGTTGCAGCCGGTCGGACGCCGCAGGATGAGATTCCACCCGATTTGCATCCCACTCAGCACGACAGGCTGACGATTCCGTCAGCGCCACTACGAGCGGCACCGTTTGCGGATCCGCGTGCGGACGGATGCGGATAGTGAGAGGGCGGGGTCGGCCAGTTGCTTACAACAGGAAGTGCGACCCGAGGTCGACCGCTGCTGCTCCGGCTCCCAACGCCGCCGAGGACCACCAGTAGGCGCGAGGCTTCAGGCTCTTGTCGAAGAGCCGGAACAACGCATTGACAATGACGAACGGTATCAGCGCCACCGCCACCATGACGACGGTGAATATCAGGCCGAGCACGACGGTGTCGTAGACGCTCGGGGCAGGATCCTTCGGATCGGGCCGGAACGCCAGGATCGAGAAGAACGCCGCAGCGAACCACACGAGGGATCCGATGACCAGGTTCGCCACGATCCACAGGGCTCGAACATGGACCGCACCCGTGGACATGACATGACCGTGTACCGACGGCGGCACGCTGTCGCCGCCGCTCGTGCCGCAGTCCGCCGCCGCGCCCTGACCGTCGCTGTCCACACCCTCCACCGTGCCACACCCCCGCCGGCGCCGCGGCGAACGCAGCCATCCCCGGGACGGGCCAACATCGTGCACACCATCTCTTCATGGGGAGGCGCCGCCGCTATTGCGGATCGGAGAGCCGAACGGCCACACTCACAGGATGGGGCGCCCGGGGCATGGTGACTACGCTTGGCGATTCGCCGCCCAGGCGAGGCAGTTGCCCGCGGAGCAGCGGATGAAGCCGGGCTGGCTGCTGATCGGGAACAAGCTATTGATGTATGCGCTGCAGGTGCCGTGGATGGACCTGGTGCTCCGTGCCATACGCGCCGCGGTCCGCCAGGGCGACAACCGGCCACGGGCAATGCTGCGGGCCGCCTGGTCGCCGACGCTGGGCGTAGCGACCGGGCTGGTGCTGGCCCAGCGCATCGGCCACCCGTACCTCATGCGGGCGTTCTACCGCCGGGTATCGAACAACCAGCGCTGACGCGTCCGGTCGCGGATCGCCAATCGGCGACAGGGGCAGACGATGGCGTGCACGAACCTCGGAGGCCCGCCCGTGGTGCGTGCGATCCTTGACCCAGGTGGTTGCTCTGGATCAGGAAGCGGGTACGTGCGTGGACGATAGGCTAGCGATCGACTCGGCGAGCAAATCGGGTAGTGAGTTCTTCACCCGGCAGGCGGTGTGCGAGCCGATTGCCCAATTGACCGTCGTTGGCACGACCGCAGTCAAAAGAGGCTGCGACCAGGTGTGCTGCTCGGGATCTTTGCTTCTCAGCTTCGCGAAGGTGCGAGGCAGAAAGAAGGTTCGCCGTATCGTCCTCGGTGAGGAGTTCGGCCCGCGCTCCTTCGGTCTGATCTCCCGTCGGGGCGGTGAATGAACCCATGGCGGATGCGTCGCAAAGCGCTTCGTCCGGTCAGCTCGTACCGCTGACGCCAGAGTACCGCGCCGCCGATCACAAGTACTACGTAGAGCTGATCGAAGGCGCGCTCGGGCAGGGCGACCGCATCAAGAACATCGCCGTCACCGGCGGCTACGGAGTCGGCAAGAGCAGCGTCTTGCGTCAGGTCGCATCGCTTCACAAGAAAAAGGTCGTTGAGGTGTCGCTCTCGACCCTGGGCTTGCCCGAGGGCGACGGAGGTGGCGAGAACTCGACAACTAATCGCATCCAAAAGGAAATAGTCAAGCAGCTTCTGTATCGCGAGCGACCCGAGAAGATGCGGGGCTCGCGATTCCGTCGGCTCGGCCGGTTCGGATTCTGGCGGGGCCTGGCAACGGGAGCACTCGGCGGTCTGGCAGTCTGGCTGACCTTCTTCCTTGCTGGTTGGACGGGAAACCTCGCTGCCCTGTTCCGTGTGAACAGCCCCAGCCTCTGGTTCCAGCTAGTCCTGTTCATCGTTCTGACCGCGGCCACTTTCGGGGTCCTCGCCCTGGCGCACAATCGGATCGCGGTCAAGAGCGTCAAGGTCGCGACCGCGGACATTGCGCTGTCATCGGCCAGCACGACCTACTTTGACCAGTATCTCGATGAGATCATCTACTTCTTTGAGGTCACGAAGCGAGACCTCGTTATCTTCGAGGACATCGACCGGTTTGATGATCCCCAGATCTTCGAGACGCTGCGTGCACTCAATACTCTGCTCAACGCATCGAAGCAGCTCTCGCGGAGCATTCGCTTCATCTATGCAATTAAGGACAGTATCTTCGCAATACTTGGGTCCGACGACAACCAGCGAGGCGCGGATCCCCGTCGTGCCGTCTTGGAAGTCGCGCCCGCGAACCGCACCAAGTTCTTCGACATAGTTATCCCTATTGTTCCGTTCATTACGCATCGGAACGCTCGTGAACTGGTAGCCAGAGTGTTGAGCGATGTCGATGCGAAGATCAGCCCCGGATTAATCGATCTCTGTTCGCGGCACCTGACCGACATGCGTCTGGTGAAGAACATTCGCAACGAATTCGTCGTCTTCCGCAAGAAGGTCGCGATCAGCCAGCACGCCGCGCTGACCGACGACAGGCTACTCGCGATGATGCTGTACAAGAATCTCCAGCTGGCCGACTTCGAGCAGATCCCTGCTGGACAGAGCAAGCTGGACAAGATCTACGACGCGAGTCGCCGCATGGTTAGGCAAGGCGTCAGCGAACTGGACAACACGGCTGCCGAGCTGACGAAGCGATTGACCGCGATCGATGGCGGCGCGGAGCGGAGCGAGGAGCTCGGGAGTCGGCTCGCGGAATACGCGGGCCGGCTCGCGCGACAGGTATGGCCCGGCCGCGACCCTGGTTTTCAACTCGCTTTCGGCAGCATTACAAAGGGGCCCAACGACGACTTAGGCGATCCAGGGATGTGGCGCGCGATCGCCGACGCCGGCCCGGACCAGAGTGTCGTTCTGCACTTCTCGAGCAGCGGTCAGCAAGTAGCCATCAGCAAGACCGATCTGAGCGAAGTTGTCGGCGATCCGCTATCGTCCGCCGACTGGGACGCGGCTGCGAGAGATCAGACCGTTCGTCGACTCCAATCAGCTGGTGAGGATCGTGAGTTTCTCGTACACGCCAGCTACACGGACCTCCTCGACAGGCCGGATCTCGTCTCGTTCGAAGACGGCGCGTTCCGGGGCGTATTGCAGCGGCAACTCGGCGATGGTCTCGCCCGTGAACTCATCGAGGGAGGGTTCCTCGACCAGAACTTCGTGTTGTATACGTCGAACTACTACGCTGATAGGGTCAGCATTCAGGCGCTGAACTTCATACTGCGCAACGTCGACCGAAACGTGATGGACGTCGATTACGTTCTCGCCACGGACGACGTACAGGCGATCCTGGCCGAGCGTGGAGACGACATCCTCCGGGAGCGTTGCGCCTTCAACGTGAGTCTGCTCGACCAGCTCCTGAGCGACGGCGACCCCCGCGCTGAGGTGTTATTGGCCACATTGTCGCGGACTGCTGACTCGGAAGCGTCCGCATTCTGGACCGCCTATCTCGCGGGTGGGCAGCAGGTGGATGCGGCAATCTCGCGCCTGGCGCCAACCTGGCCCAAGATCATTACATTCTTGGTGAACCGCGAAGACCTCGATGACACTCGGAAGACAAAGCTTGTAGATCTCGCACTAGGCCAGGTTGACAGCTCGATCGCCTACGCCGTCGACTCCGACGCAAGGACCTTCATCGAGAGGGTAGCGCCACAACTTGGGTCGCTCACGCGCGAGCAGGACCCCAACAGGGCAGAGTCCTCGGTGTCCGTGCTCGGTCGTGCCCGCGTCCGGCTAGCCTCGCTGGGTCCGTTAAGCGAACCCATTCGTTGCGCCGTCGTCCGCGCGAGCGTGTACGAGATTTCAGCTGAGACACTCCGACAAGCGGCCGGAGGCAACGCGATCGCACTAGATCAACTGCGAGACCCGTCGCCAGCCGTATACCAGTACATGATCGAGAATATTCGGCACTACTTGAACGCCCAGTCGGGTGTCGCGGGTAGCGCCAGCCTCGTCGGCACCGACTCAATGCCGACGGTTCTCAATGATCTTGTCGAGAACGCGACCGACGACCTGAGCGCTGTTATCGATCAGGCCGCTCCGTCGGCAAGGGTGTCGGATCTTGCAACCGTGCCTAAGCAGACGTGGCCTGTGCTCGCGGCCTCGGACCGATTCCCGACCAGCTACGCGAACGTCGTCGCCTACCTAGAGTGGTCGCGCACCATCGACCAGTCACTCGGCAGTCTGCTCGCTCGGACTGGCTCGGTGACCGAACTCGAGAGTATTGGCCAAGCGGCACGTGCGGCGTTGGGCGTCCGTCTCTTAAGTGCAACGAGCGGCATTCCCGATCCGGCGGTCAGGGTTACGCTCGTCGCTGGTCTTGGGCTCGATGAATATCTCGCGCCGAGTGACGTTCCTTTCGAGGACGGGCCACTGGCTGGCCTCTTGCTAGAGCATCGCTTGATCGAAGACAATCAGGATTCCTTTGCGCTTGTCCAAGGACGAGGATGGGACACCGTCGGTCCGTTCGTCGAGACCTCGGTGAAGTTTTCGGCATACATGACACCCGAGATTGTCCCCGCCGCACAGGTTGTTGAACTGCTGCAAAGTCCTCGCGTTGATGCCGCCGCCAAGGACCGGATCCTCGAAGGATTCGACACATACCTGCCAACGGGCAGTCCCCCAGACGCCATCGCGGCTCTGGCCCGCTACGCGTTGGGGCGGAAGCACCGCTTCACCCAGCCCCAAATCCTGAGGATCTCCGCCGCTGGCATCGATCGGGACTTGTCCACCAACCTGCTGGCATTGTCCATCACCGGTATGACGATCGAGGACTTGTCACCCATCGCAGACGCAATTGGTGGCTGGTTCAAGTCATTGTTCGCACGAGACGGCAAGCGACCGAAGATCAAAAACACTGCCGCGAATCGCGTCATCGCCACACACTTGAAAGAGATCGACGAAGTAAGCTCGTTCAAGGAGTCGATGGGCGAGATCGAGATCCGCCTCAAGCGATCCAGCTCAGAGCAATAGTCTGGCATTTGCTCGGCAGATGGGACTGTCCGTAGACCGAACCGTGAGCGGTGACGATTGCGGCCGTCCGGGCCATGATCGCGGAATTGCCGATTCACGATCGATCAGCGGCAAGAGCCACCTTTGAACGTGGCCGCTGCGGGAGCGTGAAACCGTCATTGGCGAGATGCCGCACGCGGTGCGGTTATCGCACCAGCCATCGCATCGACATGAAGTTAGGGCGATTGCTTGCGTGAGTAATCTCGCCTCAGCGGTGCCGAAAGATCAATACAGAAAGCATCACTAAGCCCGCAAAGACCAGTACCGAACCCAGGAGAGAAAGCCAACGCGGGCCCCCGACCGCGACGCTAATATTGCAAGCGACACCGAGCAGACCGACCACCACGTACAAGGCGAATAGCCGCGGAGATCTCCGTATCGCGCTTCTCTCAGCCGGCCATTTCATCGGTTCATGGTAACTTCGGCGCGAGTGGCTAGGGCGTTGATCGCCACGACGCGGCCGCAAGTCGCGGGCCCCGAGGCGCCCGAGGTCGTCCCGGTTGCCGAACCATCAGCGGTGACGACTGCGCCGTCCGTGGGGTCCGTGCGCCGGTGTCCCGCATGGGTGCTGCATGCGGGACACCGGCATCCGGGCGATTCAGCGGTGGGCGGCGGCAAGGTCGGCGCGAGCTTCGCGATGTTGCCGTTCGATCGCGCGGTAGATGGTAGAGCGGCCAACGTTGAACAGCTCGGCGACCTCGGCGGTGCTGTACTCTCCGCTGTGCACCAGCGACACCAGGTGCGCCTCTTGGCGGCGGGACAGCTTCGGCTGCTTGCCCCGCAGGTGACCTTTCGCCCTGGCCACCCGCATGCCCTCCTTCGTGCGCAGCCGAATCAGGTCGGCCTCAAACTCGGCCACCATAGCCAGCACGTTGAACAGCAACCTGCCGACCGCGTCCGTCGGGTCGTACACCGACCCGCCCAGGTTCAAGCTGACCTGCCGGGCGGTCAACTCGTCCGCGATCGCGCGGGCGTCGGGCAGCGAGCGGGCCAGCCGATCCAGCTTCGTCACCACCAGGGTGTCGCCCGCCCGGCACGCGGCCAGCGCCTCCCGCAGGCCAGGTCGCTCCCGGTTGGTGCCCGTCAAGCCGTGGTCGGTGTAGACCCGATCAGGTTCGACTCCCAGCTTGGCCAACCCGTCGCGTTGGGCAGTGAGATCCTGCTCCTCGGTGGAGCATCGGGCGTACCCGACAAGTAGCGCGCTCATCGCGCACCTCCATAGATGGGCCGGCCCGCAGCGGCAGCCCGGTCACCGGCAGCGGCAAGAGCCGTTGCAGATGAATCTATGAGCTTTATGATATAACGTAAACATCATGGACTGGGAGGTGGAAACCGAGCCCGAGGTCACCGAGTGGTATCTCGACCTCACCCCGACGAGCGCGACATCGTGGCGGCGCACGTGGACTTGCTGGCCGAGCTCGGGCACAGGTTGCGGATGCCGCACTCGAAGCCGCTCGGCCAGGGCCTGTTCGAGTTGCGTTTCGACATGACCCGCAGGTCCTGGCGGATCAGCTACTACTTCGGCCCCGACAGGATCATCGTGCTGCTCACCGTGTTCCACAAGCAGTGCAATAACGAAGCCAAGGAAGTGGCCCGCGCCCGAGCCGCGTTGGCGCGATGCCAGGCAGATCACCAAACCAAGAACACGGGAAAGGACCAGAAACGATGAAATTCAGCGATCTCGACGCCACCGCTCGCCAAGACGAGACCGGCGCCGAACGAGACGTACACGATCGGCGTCGCGCCGAACTGCGCGCAGCACTCAGAGCTGGGATCGCCATCCGCGACGCCCGCGAAGACGCAGGGTTGACACAAACCGAACTCGCGGCCAGGATCGGCATCGCCCAATCCGCCCTGTCCCGGATCGAGGCAGGCCGAGCCAACCTCACCCTCGGAACACTCCAGCGCGTCACCGAAGCGCTCGATCTGCCCCTACGACTCGCAGTCGGGACCCACGACATCACCCTCACCGCAGCATAACCGCAAGCCGATCGCTGACCGAAAGAAGTTTGGCAACCTTCGTCGACCTAGGGCTTCTTGAAGACGTCGTGATCGCCGACACGCCGCCAACGGCAACGCATCTCACCATCGACGGTGACGAGCTCGAACGTCGCGCGTCCGTCCGGGCTGGCGAACGACCACATCATTTCGAGAATGCCAGGAGCCGACCGTACGGACTTGATGCGTAAGGATGCAGGCCACGGTGTGGTCGGCTCCTTGGCATAGGCATCGCACGCCGACGCAAACTTCTCCCGGACGACGGCCTTGAACGCCGCCGCGTGCTCGCGCCCCAGACGGCGATAGTCGGCATCGAACGCCGGGGTGGTCTCGAACTTCACTCGGCGTCGAGCTCGTCGAGGTGGCCGAGGAAGTCCTCGGTCGAATCGTGAACTATCACCCGGCCGGCAGCGACGTGCTCGTCGACCTCGCGTTCACGCTCTTGCCACCGCTTGTCCCAGAACCAGCGCTGATCGGCCGGTACGGGTAAGGCGGCCCGCAACTCGATGACGCCATCGGCGCGTTCGGTTATCTCCAACTGCGCGCCCGGCTGATCCAGATGCAGCCGGCGACGGACGTCGGCGGGCAGCGCGATCGTGCCGCGACCCTGGACGCCGAGGTACCGGCGCTTGATAGGAGAACTCATGAGCCCAGAATAGCACTGCTAAGCAGCTGTGCAGTTAAACAGCTACGCAGCTAAACCGGGCTTGAGCCCTGCCAGCACCCACGGTCCATCGGGCCACTCCCGACCTCAAGCCCAACGCGAACCGGTGACGTCCGCGCGGCCCGCAGCGCCGTCACCATCATGATCGCGAAATCACCGGTGCGGATCGGCTTACGACAAGCAGGCCGGATCAGCTGGATAGGAGCCGGACGCTCGGTTCGAACGGCGATACGGCGACAGTATTGCCAGGGTCCGCGTTGCCGCTGCATAAGCTGAACAGTCCGCTGAGCCACGAGCCGGGAATGGCATGGACCGAACCGCTGTGGGTCAAAGTCACCGTGGCGCCATCCGACTGTTCGGCGTCACCGACGTCGCAGCGGTACTTCGCGACCAAGAAGTAGGCCGCCGCGCCGGCGCCCACGGTGACCGGAGCCGGCGCTTGGTGTGTGACGTATTGTCCTTTGCCCTCGAGGTAAACGAACGGAATCGGTGTCTTTCCCCGAAGAAATGTGACGGTGGGGTAGCCGCTAACCGTGCACGGGGTCGGCGACGTACTCGAGACGGCGAGGATGACGCCATGCTCGCCGGTCTGCGGGGAGAGCGGCGGTCCAGGTTGGATAGCGAGTGTTGCTGACGGGCAGGCAGGCGCGGCCGACTCGACTGGAGCCGAGGTGGACGACGAGGGTCGGGAGCGGTCGGGCTGCGAACTGCCTGCCTGCATTCGAGCGGCAGGAGCGCAGGCCGCGACAACGAGCACCGCGGCAGCGGCGACACCGATGCGCGCGAAGACAGGCGAAAAACGCTGACGGAACATCTCCGGTCACCGACCCCTCGCGAGGAATGTTCTCCGATGACGCGTCAGCCACCGGTGCGGTTGCGCAGTAATTTTTCTCGCATCCAACGCCACCGGCAGAGGTGACGCGCTACCCGAATACACGCGAGGTAAGCGCCATCGGCGGTCCAGCCACCTTGCCCTCTCCGTGCTTGCCCTAGCCGTTCGCAGTTCCGCTGTCGGTCGTTGGCGCCCTGGTTGGGGCCTCGAACCGCAGTTTCAGTGAAGGATCGCTATCCGATATAGCTGCTAAGCAGGACTGCTTGTTGTCGTACGGGTCACTGCGTGGGCTGGGTCGTGACCATTGTCCAGGTGTCGCCCCCGTCGGTCGTCGTCAGGAGCTCGCCAGCGGCGACCGACCAGCCCTGCTGCGGGGAGACGAAATCGACGTCACTGATGCCCCGCAAGACGGCCGGTAACTGCTCGCAGTGCCAGGACTGGCCGGCGTTGCCCGTCACACACCAGGTCATGTCGCTGGCGGCCACCCCGTCCCCGGTGGTGGGCCAACTCCACACCTGCATGGGATCGCCAGATTCGATGGGCGTCTCGGGATGCCACGTGGTGCCGCCATCGTTGGTGACGTAGAAGGCGGTAGTGCTCGTACTGCCCGGCCAACTCACCGGAAGCACGCCGTTGTCCGCGTCAATAAACCGTGGCGGGTAGCTGCGCGGCGATCCGGCAGCGCTGATCCCCGGCGGCGTCGGGAGCACCGACGGATGCCATGTCCGGCCGCCGTCACCCGTCTCATACAGCCACAGTTCGGGCTGACTGCCGCGGTATCCGGTGAGCCATCCGTGTCCCTGCTCCGTGAACGCGATGCCGGTCTTCACGCCTCCGGCCGGCAGGCCGGTCGGCGACGGCCGCTGCTGGGTGGCGGCGCCGAGCAGTGTCCATGTCGCCCCGGAATCGGCGGTCCGGTACAGCTCGATGTCCTCGACGCCGGCTGCGATTCCACCCGCTGAGGCCATCAGCCACCCGTCGTGCGGCGTCGGAAAATTCAGCCCGATCACGGTCGGGGTATCGGTTGTCGTCATCCCGGCGTCGGTCTCAGGGCCGACGACTGCCGATGACCAGTGCAGGCCGGCGTCTACGGTATGGAACACCGTCATCGTGCCGGGCGACGCCACCGTCACCCACGCACTGGTCGTGCCCTCGAACGCCGAGTTGCCCCACGCGCGGGTCGCGGGCGACGGCCGCAGATCGGCCGGGTCCACGCCGGGAGGATTTCGCACCTGCCAGCTCCCACCCGCGTCCGTCGTGTACAGCACACCGGCGTCGGCGACGGCCCAGCCCGCGGTGGCACTCACCATGTGCACCCCCGCAAACGACAACACATCAACCGGCGTCGGCGCGGGCTGCGACGCCGTCGTCGTCAAGCCCGCCGACGGCGAGGACACAGCCGGGGGTGGCACCGAACGTGAACCGGATTGGGTCGACATCTCGGTCGACGAGTCCGCCGAAGGAGTGACCGCCGATTGCGTACCTGGGCCGGGCGTCGAAGCCTGGGACGTCGGCCCGACCGCCGTGGAACCACACGCAGTCAGCACCACCGCGCTCAACGCCAGGCACCCCAAAGCTCCACTCCGAAGCCATCGTCGCCGAATGGAACCGCAGCCTTCCGGATGGTTACCTCTCATCACGCTCCTGTCTTGGTGCACCGTTATGGCGTGGGGGTTTCGCGGTGGCTGGCCGTGATCGACAGTCGGTAGTCGACGGGCGGGAACGTGCGGGACTTTCGGCGTGCCACGGTCAGACCGACAACCGCAACCGCCGCGGCCAGCAGTATCTGCGTGACGGTTCCAATGATGGCGCCAAGGTAGTCGGCGCTGTGGGTGGGATCGTTTCGTGCCGCAGCGGCCAGGTTAGTGATGAGCGGGATACCGCTGGCCAACCGCAGCGCCAGGACGGCGCCGGCCAGGTAGCCCAGGCCCAGGAGCGTTTCGCCCCGGGCAGGGCCGGAACGCTTGACCCGTATCGCGATGATGCACGCCGCGAGAACAATTCCCCAGCACCACAGGCCGTATTCGTCGACCGTTGCCCACCCGAGCGCAAGGAGCCACCAGTGCGAGCTGCCCCCGCCCTCGGCGAAGCTCGGGTAGAGCGCCACGTAACTTGCTACCTGAATCACGGCTAGGGCGGCGGCTGCCGCGCCGGCCGTGGCCAGCCACATTCGGCTCCGCCCGGCCGTGACCTCCCCGCCGGTGGCCGCAAGCGCCGCCAGAAGCAGAGTCACCGCGGCGTAGATCGACACGGTGACGATACTTTCCGCGATCCAGTAGTAGCCGAAGGCGGTGAAGACGCCGACGACGGCCACCATGGTCGGGATCGCGGCAAATGCGGCGGCACATGTCAGAGCAATTCGGCCGCCCCGCAGCGCCAAGCCGGCCGCCGGGATCCACGCGGCGAACGCCCACGCATCGATCGACGGCCACACACCCACGACCTGAGGCAGACCGAAACGCGCGGCCATCGGCAGCGAAGCGTCGAACGCCGTCGGCGGCCACAGGACGAAAACGATTCGAAACATCAGATTCACCGCGGCGATCGCGGCCGCCAGAACCAAAAACCCGTACAGCGACCGGCGCAGCGCACCCGAGCGCATCCGGTAGCGCACCGGCCCGGTGGGATCAGCCAGTAGCAGACGCAACGCGAGTGCCACTATCGACCACCGCTCCGTCCACGAGGGCGAGCCATGTATCAGGGCAAGATCGAAGTTGTCCGGATCGGATCGCTCCTGCGCTTCAAGGAACGTTGCGACCATCTCACTGCCGCGCGCGTCCCGGTAGGGGCGCGGAAGCAGACGCAGCAGCCGCCTGTATCGCACCTCCAACGCCGACGGCCCGTCGACGGCGGAGCGGCCATCCGGGCCACCATCGGCATCCGTGCGCGACTGCGCGCCCGGGTCGGCGGTGTTCATGACGTCGCCAGGGCCAGCCGCGTGACACCTCGAAGCCGTCGCGCCACCACGCGGGCATTGGCCGCCTGCCGGGCCACCTCCGCCTCCAACAGGCTCCGCCCGTCAGAAGTCAACCGGTAGTAGCGCCGTAACCGCGAATCGACGATCTCCTCGCGGTCAATCTCGATCCGCCGCGCCGCGGTCAGCCGATCCAAGATCCCGTACAACGTGCCCACCGGCATCCGGATCCGTTCGGCGGATAGCTCCGCCACCTCGGCAAGCACCGCATACCCGTGCAGCGGGCCGCTGGCCAGCGCCGCCAACACGAAAAACACCTGCTCCGAAACCGGACGCACATCCATAGCCTGAATATATCGCGACAATATGCATAGACGTCAAGGCCCGGAACCCACTCATCGATCCGTCTATGCAGCTCACAGATGGAATGGAGCACTGGGGCGACAAGCCGCTCCCGACAACCCGCCGCCCACAGCCAGCCGATCAGCTGCCACACCTCGACCGCAGGGCCGAAGTACCGCACCATCGCCTGGCGACCGTATCCGGAAGCGAGCCGAACTCGATTGAGGAACGCTGAACGGCGACATCGGTAGAGGGGCGGATCGGACACCGCTTCAAGATCGCCGGATCGTCGCAACGGGATCGTTGAGCGGACACCCAGCACCCTGGTGACGCCCATACGGGAGCCGACTGAAGGTCGGACATGCGGACCGATGGATTCTTCCTGCGCGTATTGTCAATGGACAGGGCCGCGCTACGCGGCAATTGTCCGTCAGCGGCTCAGATCAGACTGTCAGCTTCAGGAACAGTGTCTCGAACCGATCCAGGGTCTCATCGTCGACCTGAGCGAGGAACTCAGTCAGGTTCCCGGTGAGATAGTGCGCAGGCTTTGCGTGATCGAACTGAGCATGCCCTGCGACGCTGATCCGTCTCAGAATTGGCTCGGACGTCACTGGCAGATCGGCTTCGCTGATCGGTGCGACCGCGCGATCGTAGAGCCAGAGGTAGTCCTTAGTCGTGAACAGATCCTCGATGTCGGCGGTCGCTGGCAGGCCGTGGCCAAGCTTTCCTAGGACGACGATCTTGTCTGCGTCGATTCCGACAGCCTCGGCAGCAGCACTAACCTTCTTCGCTGTCGAAACGGTATCCGCGCCGTCAACGAGCGCGCGCACGTCGAGGCGCCGTCCCATGATGGCGACGAAGGCAGGCATGTTGCCAACGCCGCCCACGGGAATGATCGAGAGCCGAGGGTCCAGGCCGGTCCGCCCAAGACGGGCGAGGTGGTCGGAGAGGCGCAGGAGGTAGACGAAGTCGCTGCTGCCCTCGACGGCCAGGTGCGGCCCGGTGCCGAGGAAGAGGTGCTGCGACACCGAGTAGCCGATCGCTGCCTCGACGGGCAGGATCGTGTGGCGGTCGGCGGAGAGGTCGACCGGCGTAATCACGACGCCAAGCTCAGGGATTTCTCGTGTGGCCCGATCGTGGATGGCACGCATGGTTTCGTAACGTGTCGGGTCAAGCATGTGTTGTGAGTGGGTCGTATAGAGAACCTGCTGCCTCGCGCCAAGCTCATCGACTATATAGCTTAAAAAGTCCTTCTGTGCCTCGCCGTGAAGGCTCATTGCAGGCTCGTCGAGTAGCACGACAACGCGTTTCGGATCGTCGCGGTAAACGCTGAATGCCGCCAAGAATGAGAAGAACCAACGGAATCCTGCAGATCGCAGCTCAAAGTTGGTGCTGACGCCGCCGTGACGCTCATCGCGCAACTCGATTTTGAGGAACCGATGGCGAATAGGGTGTCCGTCCGAATCGTTGCCCACGATCGGCATGTCGGTATCGAAGTCGACCGTTAGGGCGTCGTTGGACTTCCAGTACTTGAAAACCTGATCGGTTAGATCGGCACCGGCTGCTTGCAACTCTGCCTTGCGGCTCGTGTAGTTCTCGTCTAGCAGGCTAGCGGGATCCTCACCGGCGAGGCGCAACAGCGCTAGCAGTGCTTCGTCGCCGCGATTGCGCTTGCCTGAGGCAGCTCGCGCGGCAAGTTCCGTCAGGTCGCAATCGCCGGGTAGAAGAGCATAGTTGTCGAAGTAGAAGAACCGCGGGAGCAGTGGCTCGATTTGCTGATGCTGCTCCTCGCTAATTTGCTCCGTCGTGAGAAGCACATAAGGCTTAAGCGCGTTGGGAAGCTTCGCGACGGCGTTCGAGCGGGCCTGTTCGCTCGCGGCTTCGAGGTCTTTCGCCAACTGGCGAGCTGCACTGCCGACCTCATCGAGAGTATGCCCAGTCAGCGCATCCCGGTCCGCATCGTCGACACCAATGTCCTTACACGCGGCGGCAACGATGGCTGCGACGTCTGCGTAGATGTCGATGCTCAGCTGGCCGTCGTAGCTGCGCGCAGCGACGACTTGGGCTCCTTCTGGCGGTTCGAAACCAAGGATGGGCTTGAGAGCAGCTACATCGCCCGGTTCGAGGTCGAACCATGCGGTGATCGGCTCCACCTCTCCCAGGTTTTGCGCCTGTCGATCACGCGACAAACGTCGTCGCGGGTACTCGGTTACAACATCGAACACGTCGCTCGCGTTCGCCGGGTTCAGCCGGTGCAGCGCCTTGAGCACGGTCGTCTTGCCCGACTCGTTCTTTCCGACGAGGCAAGTCACATGTTCCTCAACGTCCATCGTCTGCGCGTCGATAAAGTTGCGAAACCGCTCGATCTGGATCTGGGTCAGGATCATCGTGTGCCCTCGTGTATATTCGTGCCGGGTTCGCGTCGTTGATCGATCTCGATCAGCTGCCGCCTCAATTGTGCTGAATTCCTGGAAGGAAGGCCAGCAGATCCGCTTGTCGATCCCGCTAAGGGACAGCGCGCTCGATTTTGACGCTGTCCATTTCGTCCCGGTGCGTCGGCACCGTAAGCCGTTCTCTCACCGGTCACCGATCGGCTTGGTGATGTGATGCGGCGTCCGGTCGCGATGGAAAGTGGCACCATTAATAGCACCTCAATTAGCCTGACCGTGTGACAACCGGTGATTCAGATGGTGAGCGGCGTATGTGCTTGGAGGCGCTAGGGTTCGCCATCGATCGTTGGGAAGGAGCAACGGCTCTTGCGACAGATGCAGCCATCTCGGAACGTGCGCTGCGCTTCGCGACGATCGGGGAGGCCCTGTTCTGGGCATCTTGCCTGGACGAGGCAACTGCAAACTTGCGCGATCGGCCGGATCGGGAAGAGTCGCAACTGCTCGACGGCTTGCGTTACGCTCGGAACCGGATAACCCACGATCTAGTACAGACGACTGTGGAACATCCCGATGCAGTTCTCCCGATCCGTTTGCCAGCCCGCCTCGCGCACTACCGGTGGCAGGACGCTGACAAGATTCCCCCACCTGAGCGAGGGCTAGGCTCTGGTGATGCCCGCGGTCGGCGCTCAGGCTACGTCGCGGCATGGCAGGGCCAACACGTGGATCAGACTTTACAAGCGCTGCTCTCGCACTTTCAGCAGCTCCAATGACCGATCGGCCCGCGGAGCGCCTGGGTCCTTCGGTGTTCATCCGCCCTGGTGGGGCACTTCGGCAAGTAGCGTTGGCGGGCGCTCTGACAGAAGGACTCGACGGCGAGGACCCGGCTAGCTCCGACCAAGGTCTACTTGGCCCGCTGGATTGCGCACGGATCGGGGCATGCGGATGGCATCCCCGACCCGTTCGCGGCTGCGGCCGCTAAACGGCGATCAAGGATCCGAGTCGTCGTCGGATAGACGGCAGTAGAGCCCGCTGTCTGCGGCGGCGCACTGCAGAAGGTCGGTCAGCTTGAGGCCCACTGCGCGAGCGTCAAAGGGTTCAGTCGCTGCCCGAAGCGCAGGTGCTTGCCCGCGTTCAGTTGGTTGGCAAGGTCCGCCAGCTCCAAAGGGCTCGTACCGGGCCACTGGTTGCGGATGGCTTCGACGGCCAGCTGGTTTGGCACCAGTATGTGGCCACGATCGCGCATGTAGGTGAGAGCCTGGACTGCCATCGAACGTTCCCTGGAGTCGATGAGCCCTTGATTGAGCACCGGCAACAGCGAAATCCCCTCGATCATCGCCTTGATCGGAGCGCTTGCTTCAGGCACGGGAGGGACAGGTTCGCCACCGAGGAACTCGACGCGATGGGCTGTGATCCAGGGCGCGTGGCCCTTGGAACCGCGGACCACAGCGAGCCCGTCGAGTTCAGCGCGACGCTCGATGTTAAGTACTTCGTCCAGGTGCAGGCACCACGCGATTACTACGCCGGTTCGAGCCCGCGCGGTGTATCGACTGTGACGGTTGCTGGTCGTCCCAATGGGCCAGCCGGTGTGCTCCAGCCATGGCGACGCCTCGATCGCGCTCGTGCTTGGGCCAATGATCGTAATTGGGGAATCTTTGCCGGCCCACGTCGCGGCGAGACGGAAAGAGTCGCGTAGGTCGACGTGGGAAGTGATGTAGGCGCGGCGCATAGGACGAGGATAGGTGCACAGTCTGACAGCGCTACCTCCTGGCGGCGAGAGCGGTCCCTACATGGTGAGCCGGTCGTGGTCCGCGCGTCTCATCCGGCCGTTGCTGTTGAAATCACCATGGCGATGCTGTCGACTGCGCCGATCAGTTTGACGCAGATGTTCTCAAAAATTTCCGTCGGTAGAGTCGCACCGCCCGCTACGCGGGCAAGCGCCTTATCGGCGGAGCTACCGGTGTAATGGGCAAAGCCACCCTGTGAGCGAAGGTCTTGCAGTTCGCGCAGCGGCTGCACTGCGTCCTCGGGACCGTCCAGTTCATCGACGTACTGCTGTAGGAGGGCGAGGCTCTTCGCATCCCTGTGCGGCTCGGTGCGCAGCACTTTCCTGAGCCGTGAGGAGTCGATGCTGTCGACGAGAACTTTTGACAGCGTGAGTAGGGGGCCCTGCAGGGCGCTCCTGTCGCTGACAACGGGGGGATGCAGGGCTGCCCACTCGGTAGCCGTGGGTTCGGCGAGCGGTCGCCATAAAGGCCAACCCAAACGACGCTGCGATGCGTTGTTTGCCCGACCGAGCGCCGCTCGGATGTCCCGCACGACATCGGGGCTGGACGCCACCTGGTTGAGCCGCTCACGGCGGAGCTTGCCTTCATCGGGATCGCCACCTGCCGGAGCCACGTTGTGTGCCCGCCAGTGATCCCACTCCCGCCATGGCATGCGAGAAAGGTCATAGAGATCGACTTCCACGAGATTGTCGGAAGTTCGCCCGATGGACAGGCTCCAGACATGCAGGCAGGAGATGCGACTTCCGGTGACGGTATACCGGCGTGGCTCTGCGAGATAGCGATCGAGCACCTGGGCGTTGAAGTAGATCCGGGTCCAGAAGTGGGGGCCGGGGCTCCCGTCCACCCCGGTGTTGTCGGTCGTGGGCTGGACCGTCAAGGGACGTCCTGTCGATGCGTTGAGGCCATAAATGAACTCAGGGTAGTCATCTGGCTCTTCGTCGGTGCACCATGCTGGACCTGGCGCGCCGTCTGCCGGGAGGACAACGTACTGGCCGTGCAGTGAGCTCGCGGCCAGCGGCTTTCCGCCATCGGCACCGTCGTAGTCGTAGACCTGGAATTCCATCGACGCCCAGCCGCACGCCAGTGGATGTTCCTCGCGCTCCACCTCACTTGTACCCGGATGGTCTTGATCGACCTGGACGGCAAGCAGCATCGCTCTGCCTCGAAGGTGTAGGTAGTGACGAAGAGCGAGTGCCCGGACCTCGACCGCGTAATCGTCGGGCGCGGCTACGCGCACCCTTGCCAGTTCGACGTCCCGTCCAGCCGAGTCGAGATAGATCCACTGGTCGCCTCGGCGAATGGCTCGCCAATACCAAAGGAACGGCAGCGCCCACTCCACGGCGGGTACGGTCGCAGGCTCCTGCCATCTCACCTGACAAAAGAACTCTGCACACCCACCGAACCGATCGGCCATCCCATCGTGAAAGATCCCGTCAAATATCTCAACCTCGCCAACCTCCCTGGCCACGCACTGCGGCCGGGCCAGCTCTGTATCGACATCTTCGATGGGTATGAGTGCGCAGCATCGAACGTCCGATGCCGGGCCAGGCGTTAGTTCAACGATCCGGACCCAGTCAACCGGGAACGGTGCGATCGACCGCATCGCGTCGACAGGCCACCACTCCAGATGGCGACCAGCCGGAGCGAACTCGGCAGCTAGCGAAGTTCCACTGGGATTGCTCACGGGATCCATCACACCATCAAGTGGTCACCATCGCAGTGGTGTGCCATGCGGTTCTACCAATCGGCGCCAACTGTGATATTGGAAGGTCAACGCCGATAGCGGAACCGTGACCGGGACGCTTCCGGTCGCGCTGGCGTTACGTGTGCGGCGAATGGGGTCGCGTCCCGTGGGGGCCGTCCGGTCGTCGTCGCCGGGACACGGCGGCTAAACGGTACCCGGTGAATGCGGCGCTGACGGCGGCTTGAACGCCGCTGGCGTTGCACGGACCCCGTGCCTCGATCTGGCGATGGGCAGTGCCGGGCGGTACTCCTGCAACGGTCTCTGCGATAGCTCCTGCGCCGAGCGCATCCTGAGCGCATCCTGAAGTCGGCGTTCCAGGATGCGCAGGTCACGCACCTACACGACGCCAGGATGCGCCTCCGAAATCCCAGGACGCGCCCCTCGCACCTGCCTGAGTTGCGCCCAGGAAGCGGGCAGGTTGCGGCTGGGATGCGCTCAGGTTGCGGGTGGCGGCGACGCTGCCGGCCATGGATACCAACGACAATGCCCGCGCGGGAGTCCAGGTGCGGGCGAAGGAAATGGAATGGGCCGTCGCTTTTGCGTCCGGGGATCCGGCGCGGCAGTGGGCGGCGTCATGCTCGATCGCGCGGGTCGTAACGAGCAATGATTCCTGGGCGGATTCGACCGTGCTTCAGGAGGCTGCGGTCGGCGCATTTGACGCGGTGACCGAGTCTTGCGCCCGCAGTGCTGTGGCACTTGCGGTGCTCGGTGCGCGGCGCGCCGCCCAGTGGGAGCGGCTCGCTCGGCGTCGACTGGTTCCGCCTGCGTCATACGCGGGCCATCGGTGGCGCGCCGATGTTCGCGCGGGCCGAGAATATCCGGCCCTGCTGGAGCCGATCGATGAGCAGACGGTGCTCGCCGTCCAGCCGCAGCCGACACCCCGGCCGCTGTCGCGGATTGCGCCGTGGCTCGGTGCCGCGTTGCACGATGCCGGCTGGCGGTGGCAACCCGCGCCGGGCGAGGCCGTCGAGGGCGCTATCGACGTGATTATCGACGTTGGTCGGGATGCCGCGCCACACGAGATCCGCCGGCGATATCCCGGGTTGCCCAGCCCGGTCGTCAACAACCTCGTGCTGCTTCTCGCCGGATCGAGGATGCGCGACGGGCTGGGCTGGCCGGGCGTCGTGTGGCTCGAGGCACACCACGGCAGGCGGGCTGCCGAATCCGACCGCGGCACGCAATCCGTCATACGCGCCTTGGTCACCGAGCGGCGCGGCCGGCCGGTCAACTCGATCACCGGAACTAACCGGGCCCCCATGGCGAAGCTCATCTCGCTGCGGTCCCGTTCGACGGCCCGCCGGCAGCCTGCACGCGAAAACCTCAGCCGGGCGGTGGCGTCATGATCAGCCCAGCGCGACGCTACGAAACCGCGGCGGTCAACGCACTCTCAGCAGCGTTGTGGTCGTCACAAGCTGCGGACCGCATGTTCTCGATCGTCTTGCCGCGCGACTTCCACCCGGTCGACGACACGATCGCCGCCGCGATGCTCGACCTGCGCGGCCTGGGCATCACCTGGGCGGACCCGAAGCCCGTCACCGACAGCCTGCACACCTGGCGGCAGCGTTGGAAAGATCGCGTCGACTCCGGCCGCTTCGGCCTGCCCAAAATCGAAACCCCGATCGCAGATCTGCTGGACCCGGACAGGTGGCCGCTGCGGTTCGCCAGCCGCCCGCTGGTTTCCGGCCGCGTCTACGACATCCAGATCCATATCGCGAACGTCGACATCGACACTGCTGCACGGGAAATCGCCGCGGTCCGCCGCCACGAGGTCGCCGAGGCCACCATGCAAACCGTCCATGAGATCCTCACCGCGCCGCCGCCCGACTCCACCCGGGCGCAGCGGCAAGAAGCCGTCACCCGCGTCATGTACGACTATCGCCGCGACATGTTCGCCAACCACCTCTACCCGCGTCGCCCCGACACGCCTGCGAAAACCGCGTTCGACCTGCACCGTTGACGGCCGCCGGGCGACTAGCGCGGATGCCGGGCGCCCTGTACCGGCAACAGGCTCGGCGTGCGTCGGGCGTAAACAGGAGGTTCTCCCATGATGCTGATCGACAAAGCCTGGGCCGGCGCCACGGTCTTCCTGATGGACGATCCGCTCGGCGGCGGGGACAGTGTGACGATCCCCGGGCTCGCGCGCTTCAAGGGCATCGTCTCGGCGTTGGTGCCGTTCGCCCTGGTCGCCTGCGTGCTCGCGGTGATCATCGGGGCGATCATGTGGGCGCTCGGCGGGTTCACGAACAATCCGCACCGCGCCGCCTCGGGCAAGACGGCGGTGTTGTGGTCGCTGGTTGCGGCGATCGTGATCGGCGCCTCCGGGTTCGCGGTCGGCTGGGCCCACGACCAAGGCACCACGATCAGCTGAAGCCGGGTAACCATCATGCAACTGATTCCGCTTCCCCGCCGACACCGCGTGCTGTGGCTGATCGCCGCCGTGCTCGCCGTGTCCGCCTGGGGCTCGTGGCTGGCATCGACCGGCCGCACACCCGACTATGGCAACGGCTTCGCGAACGTCCCGCTGTCGACGAGCGCCGCGGCGCCGGTTGCGCGCCCGGCCGACGTCCCCGACGTTGCCGAGCTGCTGATGACGTCATCCGCCGCCGCGCCGACCCCGAAGGCTGGGGCCGTTCGGGGGCATTCCACGACTACCGGCTCGTGGGCGGTACCGTCGAAATCTGCCGCGCGATCTCATGGCTCGGCGGATGGCGTGGCGGTTTCGTCGCCGGCCAGCTTGGCGGGTACGACGGATTCGCTCACCTTCGCCCGCGCCGTCGCCCGCACGGTCCTCACCTACTCCCCGGACGTGGATCTCGGCTCCCGGACTACTGCTGTGATGGCGGTGGCGGCGTTGCCGCCGATCGGCTCGCCGTCCGAGCTGGCCGCCGATCTGACCAGCTTCGACCCGGACCCGGTGACCCGGTACGGCGGCGGCACGATCACGTTCATCCCGGACTCGATCACACCGTCGACCTGGGCCGCCGCTCGGCTCGATCAACTGGGGCTACCGGCGGGGTCGTTTGCGATCGACGTGACCGGAAGCCAACTGGTCACGTATCCCGGACACCAGCCGGTGTCGGTGGCCGTGACCGTCGGGATCACCGGCGCCTGCCCGCCGGCCTTGACGCAGTGCGAGATCGACCGGATCTTCCCGCGCACCGTCGCCCAGGAACTCGGATCATGAACCGCACATCCCGGCGGCTGGTGATCGCCGCCATCGCCACACCGACCGGGGCCGCAGTGCTCGTCGTCGCGCTCCTGGTGACCACCTTCGCAGCCCTCGCCTCAACGAGCGACGGCGACACAGGCAGTGGCACTGACTGGAGCGGTGGTTCGGGTGTCGCGATCCGCGCGGCGGCCTGCGCCTCGACGGGCGTTGCCGCGCCCGGGCTGACGCCAGACCAGGCTGCCAACGCTGCGGTGATCGTCGCGGTTGCGGGGGAGCGCGGCTTGGGGGCTGCGGGTGCGGTGATCGGGGTGATGACGGCACTGACCGAATCGTCACTCCTCAATGTCGACTACGGCGACCAGGCTGGTCCGGACTCGCGTGGCTTGTTTCAACAGCGCGATTCCTGGGGGCCGGCCTCGGTGCGGATGGACCCGGCCGGGGCGGCCGGCTTGTTCTTCGACCGGCTCGAAACTATTCCCGGCTGGCAGCAGTTGCCGCCGTGGATGGCGGCGCAGCAGGTGCAGCACTCCGCGTTCGCGGACGGCTCGAACTACGCCGCCCACTACAACGCCGCCGCCGCAGCGGTGCGCGGGATGGCCGGAGGTGCTGACGGCGCGACGCCGAACATCACCGACCCCACCGACACGAGTACGGGCGCGGACCCGGACACTGCCGGCGACCCCGGTTTTGATCTGGCCGGGTTCTGTGGGTCCGCCACTGGCGGCGTCACCGCGGGGGGTTGGGGCGGCTACAGCAATGGACTGATCCCGGCCGCCGCGTTGTGTCCGCTGACTGCCGCGGGGCAGTTGTTGCGGTGTGACGCGGCGGGGCAGTGGGACTCGATGTCTGCCGCGTACCGGGTGGCGAGCGGTTCGCCGATCTGCATCACCGACTCCTACCGGTCGCTGGCAGCGCAGGTGCGGCTGCACGCCGAGAAACGCGCCCTCGCCGCGGTGCCGGGCACCTCGAATCACGGCTGGGCATTGGCGGTGGATCTGTGCGAGGCCGGCCGCACCGGCATGGGCTTTTCGACCCCGACCTACCTGTGGCTGAAGGCGAACGCGGCGGAGTTCGGCTGGGTTCACCCCGCGTGGACCGAGCCCGGCCGGGGCCAGGAAGAGCCCTGGCACTGGGAATACGTCGGAGGCACGTCATGACACTCCACCCCGTCATCGCCACCATTGCTGACGGAACTGTCCACGCCGCCGTCGCCAACCCAGGCGACGTCACGAGGGTGGCGCCGCTGCCGCGAGCCGAGGGCACCGCCGCGCTCGAGTCCCTCGCCTCGCAGGCCGTCACCTGGGGTCTGGCGGTCGCAGCCGCGATGGTGATCATCTGCGCCGCCGCGTGGGCGATCGGCTCCGCCTCCTCGAACCCGCAGGCGGCGGCGAAGGCGAAGGCCGGAATCCTCGTCGCACTGACCGCTGCATTGCTGCTCGGCGCCGGCACCGGCTACCTCGCCTGGTTGAACACCGGCCAAGCGGTCGCGTTCACCGCCGACCCGGCGTCATACAAGGCCGAAACCGCCGCACCCCAGCCCGGCATCGAAATCGTGGACAAAACCTCGGATTGGATGGTGGCGGTCAACCACTACCGACGCACCACCCCCGCCGTCGAGGCACAATCCGACGCCGCACTGGAGCAGCTCGCCGCGTCCTGCGCCTCGAAGCTCGCCGGCGGCACCGGCATGTGTCCGGGGCCGGGCCAGTACGACTCGGTGAAGCTTTCCCCGAGCCAGATCGCGACCCTGTCCGGCCCGCTGTCACCCGACACGCTGGCGGCGGACGCGCCCACGTTGACGTCGGACGTGTCGAAGCTGACCGACGATCCACGGTTCGCGATCGTCGGCGCCCGCAACACCCAAAACGGCTCCGCCGCACTGGTTTTCATGATCTCCGCCGGCCCCTGCCCCGCCCCCTGCGCCCCGAAGGCGGACGGCGACTTCACGCCCGGAATCATCACCCACGTCGGCACGCCGCAGTGGTGACCCGGCCATGATCACCATCGCAGCAGCAACGGCACACACGGCGGGGATCGCGGACATTCTCGGCGATCAGGTCGGCGACATCCTGCGCCGCGTCGCCCACGGGTTTGTCGACGCCGCCGGGTTCCTGCTGCAGGTCACGATCGACGATTTGAACGGTGGCCTGCGGGTGGATCTGTCTGCTGGTTGGATCCAAACAGTGCTCGGTCAGATGCGGTACCTGGTGTTCTTCCTTGTCGCGTTGATGTTCGCGCTGCAGGTGATCACCGCGATGCTGCGGAAGGATCACCGCGGCCTGTGGCGGGCGGTCGGCGGCTCCGCCCTGGCCCTGCTCGGCGGCGCGGCAGCGGCGGCCATCGCCGCGGCGATCCTGCTCGTGGTCGACCAGTTCACCGCCTACATCCTCGGCCCCGCGCAGAAGACCGCAGAGGACACCATGGTCAACATCTTCGCCATGAACAGTTCCATTGATTCTGCGGGCTGGCTGGTCGTGATCATCATCGCCGGCCTCGCGTGTTTGGCGTTCCTGTTCATCCACCTCGTCTTGATCGGCCGCAACGCCATGGTGATCGCCACCGTCGTGTTCGCACCCTTCGCCTTCGCCGGCGCCACCACCGACCGCACCAAAACATGGGTCGTGAAATGGCTCGAAATCCTCATCGCCCTCGCCCTGGCAAAGTTCGCGATCGCCGTCATTCTCACCCTCGGCTTCCTGTCACTCGCCGACTCCGTCGCCACACCGGGCGGCGCGTCCACGTCGCAGGTGATGACGGGAGCTTTGTGGCTGTTCGTCGCGGCGTTCTCGCCGCTGGCCACCATGAAGTTCGTGACGTTCGCCGGCGGGGAGCTCGCCGCCCCGCACCCCGGCGCCGGAGGTGAGGCTGTCGGCAATGTGAACTCCGCCGCTTACACCGCCTCGAACGCCGCCCGCTTCAACCCGATCCGCGCGCGCCGCCGCCCGACACCGCTTCCGCCGAAAACACCGGGAGGCACCCCGTGACCACGTCGACCGCGACCCCGGTTCGCTTCGCCCAGCGCCCTGACCACAACCTCGTCCTGGGCCTATCGGCCACCCGCGCCATCGCGCTCGCGGCGTGCGTTCTCGCCGTCGCGGTCGTGACGGTCACATCGGGTATGACGACCGGGCTCGTCACCGCCATCGGCATGTCGCCGGTGGCGGGCTCCGCGCTACTGATGGTCGAGGGACGCGCCCTGATCGAATGGACCCCCGACGCGGTGCAATACGTCTGGCGCGGGGCGAACGGCCGGCTGCGCGCGCTCGCCAAACCCGACCGGCCCACACCCGCCGGAATCCTGCCCATCCCCGGCACCGCACAGCAGCTCGCCGTGTTCGCCGCCGCCGATGGCTCCGCGATCCTGCACGACACCGCCGCCGACACCTGGACCGCCATCGCCTCCGCTACCGGAAGCGGATTCTTGTATGCCGACGCGGAAACGCAGGACGCCGCAACCGCCGGATTCGGACGGGCGCTGGCCGCGATCGGCTCCGACGGCCAAATCCAACGCATCCACGTCATCCACCGCACCCGCCCCGATACCAGCGAGATGCCCGGCGTCGCCGAAGCCACCGGCACCGCAATCACCAGGCGCCGTGACGGTGCTGACCTCGTTGGCAAGTCTCCTTCTGCTGCGGCGGCCGCGTACGCCGAAACTCTCAGCCAGTTCCGCGCCGCGTGGCGGCACGAGACGCTGCTCGCGATGACCCTCGGCGGCAAGACCGCCCGCGCGGCGATCCGCCGAGCGGGCCACGGCCGCACCGCAGCCGCGAGAGTCCTCGCCGCACACCGAGCCGGCCTCGCCGATACACTCGATTCCGCCGACGTTGACCTCGACAAGTGGCTCATCCCAGCTGATCTCGCTGACTGGATCATCGACGGCGTCGACCCGGCCAGCATCCCGCTCCATCACGACGGACCGGCGGGCGCTCGACGCAGCGGTTCCGGCGGCTCTGTGGATGCGGCGGCGTCGGCCGGTCCGATGGCGGTCGACGAGACATGGTCGACCGTGCGCACCGACTCCGCCTGGCACCAAGTCCTGTGGGTGTCCGGATGGCCCAGGTTCGACACCCATCCCGCTTTCCTGGCGCCGGTGATCCTGCCCGCCGGCGCGATCGTCACGGTCAGCCTCGTCTACGAGCCGATCCCCACCCCGGTCGCGCTACGCCAGATCGGCCGAGACAAGACCGCCCAAGCCTCCGACGCAGCCCTCCGGCGCCGCATCGGAACCCTCGACACAGCCGAGCAAGCCGCCCGCGAATCCGACACACTGCAACGCGAAACCGAGATCGCGGAAGGCCACCTCGACATGCGCCACACCGCCCTGATCGCCATCACCGCGGCGACCCGCGACGAGCTCGGCGATGCCGCCACGCGAATTCGGCAAGTTGCGGCGGCGGCCGGATGCGAAACCCGCATCCTCTACGGCCAACAACTTGCCGCACTCAACGCCACCATCCTGCCCGCCGGCGTCAGGCTCTAAACCCGTTGCAGGAGAACAACAGCCATGACGAGACGATCAAAAGCGCCCCTCATTGGAACCCGCACCGCAGGCACGACCAGCAAGCATCCACAGCGACGGAGCGCAGCGTCACCAGCATCGGAATTCGAGCCCGGCGCACGATCGCCGCGAAGCGACGGGCAACGGCACGATCGACAGTTCCTGCGCATCCTGTCCGCGCACCGCGATACGACCGCCGTGCTCGGCGGCGCCTACCCATTTCTCACCGGCAAACCCGCCGACGACGGCATGTTCATCGGGCACGACACCGTTACCGGGGAGCGGTACTGCTTCGACCCGTGGCAGCTTTACCAGCAGCAGATCGTTTCGAACACGAACATCGCGATCGTCGGCAATATCGGCTGGGGCAAAACCAACACCGCCATGGCCATCGCACTGCGCGGAATCGCATGCGGCTACCGCGTGATTGTGCCAGGCGACCCGAAAAGCGACTGGACCCGCCTCGCCGAAGCCCTCGGCGGCCAGGCCATCCGGATCGGCCCCGGCATGCCCGAGCGGCTCAACCCCCTCGACCTCGGCACCCCACCACCCGGTGCCGACGAGCAAGCCTGGCGGCACCAAGCCGAACAACGCCGCAGCGCTCTGATGGTCGCGATCGTCGAAACCCTCGCACCATCACTCACACCTCTGCACCCAGAAGCCCGCGAAACCCTCACCGCCGCAACCGGCTTCGCATGCAACGCCAACGCCACCGCCACCTTGCACCACGTCGTCACCGCGCTCGCCGCGGAACGAGGCGAACACGCAGCACCGATCCGAGCCGCCCTCGGAGAGCTCTGTGCCGGACCACTGACCGGCATGCTCGACCAGTCCGCCACAGCCACCCCGGATCCGTCATCGCCGATCATCGCGGTCGGCACCGCGGCCGTGGCCGACAACGATCTTGCCCACACGCTGGCGGTGCTCACCGCTACCAGTCAGCTCGACGGCGCGGCCGGGTCGGGTAGCAGATTCATCATCTATGACGAGGCCTGGCGCATCCTCGCCGCACCGACCCACCTTGGTCGGGTCAACGCCGAACTACGCCTATCCCGGGCCCGCGGCACGTCGACCGTCTTGATCACGCACGCGCTCTCGGATACGGACAAGGCCGCCGACGCCGGCAGCAGCGCCGCGGCCACCGCCCGCGGCCTGGTCGCGCTGTGCGACACGCGGATCATCTTCCGCCAAGCTCCCGGTGAAACCGACCGCACCGCAACCGAACTCGCCCTCACCAACCCCGAACGCGGGGCCCTCGCCGACCTCGGCAAAGGCGAAGCACTCTGGAAAATTGGCAACACCACCCGCCGCATCCACACCGACCTCGGTCCCACCGAAGCCACACTCTTCGACACCGACCAGTACCGGCACGAGTGAACAGGCTCGGTCCCGGCCAGCAACGTCGCCCTGATAACTGCCCGGCACTCCTCGACCCGGAACACAGAGCCAGAGCTGGCGGATGTCGGCCTTCCGATGCGACACTTCCCTGGTGTCGCACGAGTTCGACCGGCAGCCGATTCACGAAGAGTTGGAGCGCGTCCGACTCGACTTGCACCAACTCGTCGAGCAAGCGACGGCGTTCGATCTCGGTCGCCGTACGCGGGATACCCGGTGGACGAACGGCCAGTTGTTGTGGCACATGGTCTTCGGCTACCTCATCGTGTGGCGGCTGCTGCCCGGCGTACGCCTATTCGGGAGGCTGCCCGATTGTTTCGGTCGTCGGTTCGCAGCTGTCCTGAACGCCGGGACGCGCCTCTTCCATGTCATCAACCATCTCGGCGGGTGCGGCGGCGCGGTCGTGTTCCACGGTGCCCGCCTGGCAGGGCTCTTGGACCGCACGGTGAGCCGGCTTCATCGCCGTCTCGACGCCGAGAGCGAGGAGTCGCTGGGCAGGCGGATGCACTTTCCCGTCCGGTGGGACCCGTTCTTCACGGAAACGATGACCGTCGCCGATGTGTATCACTACGGCACCCGGCACTACGACTTCCATCGGACGCAGCTCACCCTCGAACCAGGCGAGCGGTGACGCGCTACGGCAAGTGCTTGCCCAGCCAGCGCAGCGGCCGCCCGAACACAGGGTGACGGTGCCAATTGCGGTTCAGAACCTCACGGCGGAGCCGCCGGAAGCCCTCGCGCACGGTGACGAGAGGCCCGGACTTGCTCCGGTCCTCGATCGCCCCGGCCTCCTTGGCTGCCCACCGGGCACACGGAAGGCACATCGCCACTTCCGGATGGTTGCCGAGATGGACCAAGAGGCCCGGGTCGTCGATCGAGCCGCAGCACCAGCACCGCCCCGGCGGCTCGGAGCGTCCTTGAGCTGTGTCCGCCGGAGTCTCCATGGCCCCATTCTCGCCCCCGGGCCGCTCATTCCGTGAGCGCTGGGCACCAGCCGTCCAGGGCGGGCACGATCCGCGGACAGCCTGGCGGTGGGTAGGCCCAGCAAATCATCCAGCCACGGCACTTCCCGCTCCCGAACCTGACCGAGTCGCCTGTGACAGGCGCCGGGAAGCCGGCGAACCGACGGCCGCTCGCCGCGTCGTCCATCGTTCGCGGTGTGTGGTGGGTGCGCCAGCCTGGCCACTGTCATCGAGTGCGGTGCGGCTGCGCCGTTCCCCTTGTCCCCGGGCGCCCGGGATCGCCAGTAGCTCGATGTCCGCGCCAGCACCATTGCTCGCTCGCCCCGCGTTCGGACCGGCTGGTTCTTTGTGTGTTCTACGTGCCGGCTCGGTTCGGCCCGTGAGTCGGGTGTCGTCACCGGAAGTCGCGGGATCCTGCCGGTACGGCGAGCGGTAACCGTTGGAGGTGTTCGGCGACGATGTTGATGGCGCCGGGGTGGCCGTCAGCGGTGTGGCCGCTGCGTTCGAGCATGCCGCGGACGATCAGGGCGCGGGCGGTGCGGGCGACGCGGGCGTGGCGTGCCCACGCCCCGGCGGGGACGACGACGTTGAGCAGGCCGGTTTCGTCCTCCAGGCTGAGGAATGTGACGCCGCCGGCGGTGGGTGGGCGTTGCCGGTGGGTGACGATGCCGCCGATCGTGACCCGGGTGCGGTCGGCGATGCCGTGGAGCTGGTGTGCGGTGAGGACGCCGAGCCGGTCGAGGCGGCCTCGGATCAGGCTGGTCGGGTAGTCGCCGCTGATGCCGGTCGACCACAGGTCGGCGGCGAGGAGTTCTTGGCGGGACATGCCGGGCAGGGCGGGTGGTTCCGGTTCGGTGGGTGCGTCGAGTTGGCCGGGCCGGTGTTGCGCGGCGGCGCCGGCGGCCCACAGGGCGCCGCGCCGGCTGGCACCCAGGCTCTGGAACGCGCCGGCGGTGGCCAGCGCCTCCAACTGCTTCCCGTCCAGGCCGGCCCGGGCGGTGAGATCCGTCAGGGAGCCGAAGGGCCCGCCGGCCGTCCGGGCGGCGACAATGGCGCCGGCGAGACTGTCACTGATGCCGCGCACGGCGGTCAGGCCGAGCCGCACGGCCGGGGTTCGCGGCTGGTCGGCCGCTGCCGGTTCGAGGGTGGCGTCGGACGCTGACTGGTTGATGTCGACGGGCAGGACGGTGACGCCGTGACGTCTCGCGTCGTGGATCAGCGATTGGGGGGTGTAGAAGCCCATGGGTTGGGCGCCGAGCAGCCCGGCGAGGAACGCCGCCGGGTGATACAGCTTCAGCCAGGCGGACGCGTTCGCCAGGTAGGCGAAGCTGATGCTGTGCGATTCGGGGAATCCGTAGGAGGCGAAGGCCTCGATCTGGGTGTAGATCTGGTCGGCGGCAACGCCGGTGATGCCGTTTGTCGCCATGCCCGCATACAGCCGGTCACGTAGCGCCTGCATTTTGGCGTGGCTGCGTTTGTTGCCCATGGCGCGGCGGAGCTCGTCGGCCTCACCCGGGGTGAACCCGGCGGCCCGCACGGCCACCGACATCAGCTGCTCCTGAAACAGCGGGATACCGAGGGTGCGCCCCAGGACCGGCTCGAGAGAAGGGTGCGGGTAGGTGACCGGTTCCAGGCCGTCCCGGCGCCGCAGATACGGGTGCACGGCCCCGCCCTGGATCGGGCCGGGCCGGATCAGGGCGATCTCGATGACCAGGTCATAAAAGTTCCTGGGGCGGAGCCGGGGCAGGGTGGACATTTGCGCGCGGGATTCGATCTGGAACACGCCGACGGTGTCGCCGGCGCACAGCATGTCGAACACCTTCGGGTCGTCCGCCGGGATCCCGTACAGCGACAGCGCCGTGCCGTCCCACTTCTCGGCCATGTCGAAGGTGTAGCGGATCGCGGAGAGCATGCCCAGGCCGAGCAGGTCGAATTTGGTCAGCCCGGCGTAGGCGCAGTCGTCTTTGTCCCACTGCAAAACGGTGCGGCCCGCCATGCGGGCGGGCTCGACCGGGCACACCTCGATGACGGGCCGGTCGCACAGCACCATGCCGCCGGAATGGATACCCAAATGCCGGGGCAGGTTCGCGATCTGACCGGCCAGGTCATGCACCAACGCCGGAACCCCACCCGCGGCTCCGTCGCTGTCGGTGTCGGTGTCGGTGTCGGCGTCCCGGCCGGGTTGCGCCCAGCGGTGATGCTCCACCGTTTTCGCCCAGGCGTCCTGCTGGCCTGTGCCGTAGCCGAGAGCCCGGGCGACGTCGCGGACGGCGGATTTTCCGCGGTAGGTGATGACGTTCGCCACCTGGGCGGCGTTGTGCCGGCCGTGCATCTGGTAGACGTGCTGGATGACCTCCTCGCGGCGGCCGGACTCGATGTCCACGTCGATGTCCGGCGGCTCTCCGCGCTCTTCGGACAGGAACCGCTCGAACAGCAGCTGGTAGCGGATCGGGTCGGCGGCGGTGATCCCCAGGGCATAGCAAACGACTGAGTTCGCCGCGGAGCCTCGGCCCTGGCACAGGATGCGGCGCTCGGCGCAGAACTGGGTCAGTTCCCACACGATCAGGAAATAGCCGGGGAAATGCAGCCGCTCGATCAGGGCCAGCTCATGCTCCGCCTGCCGATACGCCTGCTCGGTTTCTGCGCAGGCCGGGCCGTAACGGCGGGCCATTCCCGCGGCCGTCAGATGCCGCAGGTAGTCCATCTCCCCGTCGTGACTCTCGGGGACGGGAAACGGCGGCAGGTCCGGGGCGACGAGCTTGAGCGGGAAGGCGCACTCGCCGGCCAGGTCCGCCGCCGCCGTCACGGCCTTCGGGTACCGGGAGAATCGGGCCGCCATCTCGCCGGGCGAGCGCAGGATGGCCGCGCTCCACGCCGGCAGCCACCCGTCCATCTCGTCCAAGGAGCGCCTGGCCCGGATCGCTGCCATCGTCGCCGCGAGCCTGCGTTTCGCCGGCGAAGAGGCATGCGCCCCGCTGGTCGCGACCAGCGGCAGCCCGGCCGCCTGCGCGAGGCCGGCCAGCGCCTCGTAACGCTCGTCGGCGAGCGGTTCCAGCGCGAACGTCAACTCCACGGCCACATTGCCGCGACCGAACCGGTCCACCAGCCCGTCCAACTCGCGGAGTGCCGGGCCCGGCGGCAACATTTCGCCGCCACCGACACTTTCGAGCGCTGCCCGGACGGCGCCCTTGCGGCAGCCGGTCAGGATCAGCCAGCGCCCGGCGGCGAGATCCGCCAACTCGTCCAGATCGTAGACGGGATGCCCCTTCACGCCGCCGCGCAGATGCGCGAGGCTGATCGCCCGGGACAGCGCCGCATACCCCGCCGGGTCCCGGGCCAGGGCGAGCAGGTGCCGCCCGGGCGGGTCCGCGTTACCGGTGCGCGCCCCGACCGCCTTGCCGCTCGCCGACACCGGCGCGGTGAGGCCGGTCGACAACTCGGCGCCGAACACCGTCGGCAAACCCAGCGCGTCGGCCGCCTCCGCGAACCGCGGCGCCCCGTACAGCCCGTCGTGATCGGTCACCGCCAGACCCGACAACCCCAGCCGGGCCGCCTCCTCCGCCATCTCCTCCGGCCCTGACGCGCCGTCCAGGAAGCTGTACGCGGAGTGCGCATGCAAATCGGCGAACCGGACCTTTGGCGATGCCCGCAGCAACGGCCCCGGCACGTAGGCCAGCCGCTTCCGCGACACCGGGGCATCCTCCCGGGCCCGAACCGGCCGGCCCGACAACTGCGCCTCCATCACCGGCCACGGAACATCCGGATTCGTAAACCCACTCACGAGACAACCTGTCCTCGCAACAGCCGGCCACTCGCCGAGGCGGAAAGTCCACCGGGATCGAAGGGGGCGGCCATACGCTCCGCCAACTCCTCAGGACACATGACGAACAGTATCGAACGAATGTTCGATTACATCAAGTTTTGCTCCGGTGCCTCTCGTGGCCGAGCCGGGATCGACATCGCCATCATCCAGCGAGCAGGTGACCTCGCGAATATCGGAGGCCGCGTCCGCGCCAGCGAGTGCGGCGACCGACCGGAGGAGTGTCCCGCCGCTATCGCCGTCAGGCGGAAAGCGGCCCTGCCTGCGCAAGACCTTGCTTGCAAAGCGCCCACGCGACCGTCGCGGAGCCGAACGCCGGCCGGTTCGACGAGAGGCATTTCACGTGCGTGTCTGTGGACAGTCCGAAACGGTGACGAAGCGCAGCGGTGGTCCGTAACACCTTTGAGTCGGTATTCGCGCCCCCATGCGTGAGTCATGAATCCAAACGGGCGATTCCGCAATGCATTACCAGGCCACCGGTACCAAGGTCCGGCAGGCGATCGGCTGCGGCACTTATGAAATATTTCGATGCCGTAAAACTGCAGCTCAGGCAATATTCCGTCGCCTCTGGGCGAGTCGTTCTGCCTCACTAGCGCGCGGCCCGGGCGCCCTTACTCAGCAGGCACCTCGTAGCAGCGAGTGGATGGAGGCTCTGTGATGGGTACGGACGATGTCGACGATCGGCTCAAGGCGGTGCAGGAGGCGCTGGCGGCGTCGGTTGAGGCGGTGTTTGCGTCGGATGATTGGCGGGCGGCGATGACGGCCGCTGCCCGGTTTCACAATTACTCGTTCGACAACGTGTTGTTGATCTATGTGCAGCATCAGGCCGCGTTCGGCGAGGGCCGGGTGTCGGCTGCGGAGCCGTCGATGGTGGCGGGGTTTCGGCAGTGGCAGGCGATGGGCCGGCAGGTGCAGGGCGGCCAGCACGGCTACAAAATCCTTCGTCCGAACCGGGTGCAGTGGCGCGAGACGAAAGATCCCGGCAGCGGTGAGTGGCGGCGGATGGCCAGAACCGAACGGCCCCTGCCGGGCGCGCCGATTCGGCAGCGGTCGAGGCTGAATCCGAGCCGGCCGTTCGATCTGGCGACGGTGTTCGACATTTCGCAGACCGAGGGGGAGCCGATCCCGGAACCGCCGGTACCGCTGATCTTGGCCGGTCGTGCCCCGGACGGTTTGTGGGCCGGTTTGGCGGAACAGGTTGCGGCGCACGGGTTCACGTTGCGTGACGCGCCTGCGGCCGGCGTGTTGGGCGGGGCGAACGGGGTCACCAATTGGACGGATATGACGGTGACCATCCGGGCCGACGTGGATGACGCAGCCCGCGCCAAGACTCTGTCCCACGAGCTGGGCCACGTGCTGCTGCACGATCCGCGCGATGAGGACGGTCGGGTGGATCTGGCGGCGGCGATGGCGGTGACGCGCGGGGCGAAGGAGGTCGAGGCCGAGTCGGTCGCGTTCCTGATCGGCGCGGCGCACGGCATGGACACCTCCGACTACTCCCTTCCCTACATCTCCACCTGGGCCAGCCGCGACGAGGGACTGGCCACGGTGCGCCAAACCGGCACGCGGGTGATCGCCACCGCCCGCCGCGTGCTCGACGAGCTGCCCACCCGGCAGTGGGGATCCGGCCAGCCGCCCGGCCTGCAAGAGCGCATCGAGCAGCAGCGCCGTGAAGCGCCGTCACTGCATGTGAGGCGCGATCGGCAACCCGCCCGGGCCGCGGCAATGGGGGTGTCGCGATGACGCAACCCCAATCGACGGTGCGCCCGTCGAACGACACCGCCTGGGCCGCCATCATTCTCGGCGCGGCAGGGCTGGTCGGTGCGCTGTGGGCGGGCGGCGCGTTCGCGTTCGTTATCGCCGGCGAACACCCGCACGGCGGTCTGTTCGCCGGAGTAGTAGCCTTCGCCCATGCCGGCCAACCCGCCGAGGCATGGGGTGAGACGGCGCCCGGCCCGGCGACCTACTGGGCGATGACCGCCTTTGTGCTGGCCATCGCGGTCGGACTGGCGGTCGGTGCCCGCCGCCTGTTCGCCTCAAACCCGAGCCCGACCAGCGTGGATGTGTTCCGTCTGCCCGGAACGGCCTCGAAGCGGGAGCTCCGTGACGCCTGCTCGCCTCGGGCGGTACGCAAACGCGGCAAGCATCTCCGCCCCGCCATCCACAAACCGGAAGCAAGAGACGTCGGGTTCCGGATCGGCGTGGCACGTTCGATCGAGACGTGGACGTCGGTGGAGGATTCCGTCGTGGTGCTCGGCGCGGCGAGGTCCGGCAAGGACCGGTACCTGGTCGTCAACGTCATCCTCGACGCCCCGGGCGCGGTGATATCGACCTCGACCCGGCCGGACAACATTCACCAAACCATCGAAGCCAGAAAGGTTCTCGGCCCGGTGGCGGTGTTCGACCCGCAACACCTCGCCGGCGACACCCAGGTCGGCCTGCGCTGGTCCTTGACCCGGGGCTGCGAGAGGCCGATGACGGCGATGATCCGCGCCTCCGGCCTCGCCGCGGGCACCGGAAAGGGTGCAGAGGACGGCGGGTTTTGGCAGGGCCAGACCGAAGCCGCGCTGCGGGCCCTGCTGATGGCCGCCGCGCTGGATCACCGGGGCGCGGCGGATTTGTATCGCTGGTCGCTGACCCCGGCGGCGGTGCAGGACGCGATCGCGATCCTTGACACCCACCCACGGGCACCCACGGGCTGGGCCACCGCCCTGAACGCGGTCGCGGACTCCGACCCGCGGCAGCGCGACTCCGTATGGCTCGGCGTCCGGCAATCACTCGCGGCGCTCGGCGACCCGGATGTTCTTGCTGCTGTCTCGCCGGGGCCGGGGGAGCAGTTCGACCCCGCCGCGTTCATCCAAGATTGCGGAACGCTGTATTTGGTCGGCACCGCGACCGGGGCGGGGGCGGCGGCGAACCTGGTCGCGGCGTTCATTGAGGACATCGTCGAAACCGCACGGCATCTCGCCGCCGCCTCCCCCGGGGCCAGGCTGGATCCGCCGATCACGATGATGCTCAACGAGATCGGCAACCTCTCACCGCTACCGTCCCTGCCCACGTTGATGTCGGAAGGCGGCGGCACCGGCATCTGCACCTGGGCGATCCTGCAATCCCTGGCACAGGCCCGCCACAAATGGGGAGAGCAGGCCGCCGCAACCCTATGGGACGCCTCGACCACCAAGATCATTTTGGGTGGTGGCAGTGACGCCGGCGACCTGCGCGATCTCGTCTTCGTTGTCGGCGACCGCGACGAAATCACCTGGGCGGAAAGCCGCGGGTATGACGGGCAACGCAGCCGCTCCTCATCGCTGCGCCGCATCCCCATTCTTGATTCCGGACGGCTCCGCACCCTACCGGACGGCGCGGCGATGCTGCTCCTGCGATCCGTGCCGCCCGCGGTCATCCGAATGCGCCGCTGGACCGACCGCACCGGTGCCAGACACCGTTCTCAACGTCGGTCAGCAAGGTGCAATTCCGACGAGATTCACGCTGCATTCACTCGAAATGTTGATAATTCCGTGATGCGAGCGCACGATGGGCAAACCTCCATCGTCAGCGGGGAGGTGACGAAGCGATGAAGCGATTGATCGCAGCCGTACTGACCGCGACCACGATGACGCTTGCCTCCTGCACCGCCATCACGGCCACCGAACCCAGCACAACCTCAGACCCTGCCACCAACACGGCGGGCACGACCGCGCCGACGACCGCCGGATCGACGACCCCGGACCCCATCGAATCGTGGCTGAACGGCACGACGACCACGAGCAGCTCACCCACCAGCACGTCGACGACAGGTACCACGGTCTCGTCGACCGCG
>Ga0209916_1000679_pt1 | contig 45902 bp, 36 predicted proteins | sample ThiBio_1000_plan_FD_183956 | JGI IMG/M metagenome (GOLD analysis project Ga0209916, IMG submission 183956) | Wastewater bioreactor microbial communities from Cape Town, South Africa - Thiocy_solids_2 (SPAdes) | ecosystem: Engineered > Bioreactor > Thiocyanate-remediating > Anaerobic-Aerobic ... | reverse complement strand
CCACGCCATGCCCGCCAGCATCGCCAGGGCAGCGCCGATCAGCAACGAGCGCCCGAGCGCCGAGAGCCCGGCCTGCTCGGCGGTATCGATCAGGGCGAGGCAGATCGCGGCGAGCGCCAGCCAGAATGCCGGTCCAAGCGATGTCCGCCCCGCCGGCACGCCGGTCGCTGCCAGCATCGTCGCGCCGTGTCCGGCGGCGAACAGCAACACGCCAAGCGCCATCAGCAGACCGGCAGCGGCGACGAGCAGGACGGCGCGCCGTTGCGGCAGGAAGCAAAGCAGCGCCAGGGCGAGCGCGGTTGCGGCCAGCACCGTCACGGCGTCGCCGGCGACCTCGTGGAGCGATCTGGCCACGCCCGGAACAATGCGGTTCGGCGCATATGACAGGAAGCCGAAAGCCGCGAGCGACGCAGTTGCCGCGAGCGCTGCCAGCAGCAGAATCCAGTTGCGGACGACCATCATGGCGCCCTGCCCGCAGCCGCTATTTCAGAAAACCCTTCTCGGTCAGGTAGGCCGTGGCGACGCTCTTGGCGTCCTGGCCCTCGACCGCGATCTTGGCGTTGAGGCCTTGCAAGGTTTCCAGCGTCAGCGACTTGAACACCGGCGCAAGTGCCGGCGCGATCTTCGGATAGGCGTCGAGCACGGCCTTGCGGATGACCGGCGCCGGCTCGTAAACCGGCTGCACGTCCTTGGTATCGGCCAGCACCACCAGTCCAAGCGCGGAGAGTTGGCCATCCGTGCCATAAGCCATCGCGGCATTGACGCCCGAAGTGCCGGCGGCGGCCGCCTGCTCCGTCGCCGCGGTATCGCCGCCCGAGAGCACAAGCAACTGATCGCTGGACAGCTTGAAGCCGTAGGCCGCCTGGAAGGCCGGCAGCGCGGAGGGGCTTTCGACGAACTCGGCCGAACCGGCGAGCTTGACCTTGCCGCCACCGGACACCCATTTGCCGAAATCCTCGAGCGACGACAGCTTCTGGCTGGCGGCGACATCCTTCCGCACGGCGATGGCCCAGGTGTTGTTGGCGGGGGCCGGCTGCAACCATACCAGCTTGTTGGCGGCATCGAGCGTCTTGGCCTTCTCGTAGGCCGTCGCGGCGTTCTTCCAGGCCGGGTCCTTTTCCTGGTTGAAGAAGAAGGCGGCGTTGCCGGTATATTCCGGATAGATATCGATTTCGCCCGACATGATCGCCGTGCGCACGATCTTGGTCGGGCCGAGCGAGAGCTTGCTCTCGACCGGAATGCCGTCGTGCTGGAGCACGGCCAGAATGATGTTGCCAAGCAAGGCGCCTTCGGTGTCGATCTTCGAGCCGACCTTGACCGGCTCCTGCGCCTGTGCCGGCACCGCCATCAGCAGGCCGGCGACGATAACGATAATCCTGCTGATCGCGCTCATGGACACCCTCCGCCCTCTCGTAATGCAACTGGCCGGCATTGTGTTCCCGGCCCGCCGGAGATGCCAATGATTTCCCGCAATAATCTGGCTAAGCGCGATCGGGGGTCCAGTCGTTCATTTGCAGGACATTGCCGCCCAGCTTTGAAAAAGCGCGCTGCCGGCAGGAAAACACCAGAATCTGCTGATCGCGTGACTGACGATGGAGCGCGTCGAACATACGCTCGATGCGATCGTCGTCGGAATAGACCAGCGCATCGTCGAGGATGACCGGCGTCGGGCGCCCGTCGCGGGCGAGCAGGCGAGCAAAGGCAAGCCGCGTCAGCACGGAAAGCTGCTCCCGCATGCCGCCGCTCAGCCGCACGACATCCTCGTCCTGGCCGTTGCGGCGGACCGTGTGCGGCAACAGCGTATTCTCATCGAACACGATCGAGATGTCGTCAAACAGCAAGCCGAGCAATGGCCGCAACTCGGAAATCACCGGCTTGAGATAAAGGTCGCGTGCGGCGGAGCGTGCCGCGACCAGCGCCGCGCGCAGCCGGCCGAGCACGGCGATCTCCATTTCGAAGCGTTTCAGCCGCTCCGCCGAAAGCGCCAGCTTCTCGCTGGCCTCATGCCAGTTTTCTTCCACCGCCTGGTCCGCCCGGGCGCGAATATGGCCGTTGAGATCGGCCAGCGTCACGTGCAACCGGCTGGCCTCCTGCGTGGCGGCGTCGTGTACGGCGCGGGTGCGGCGCAGCGCGGCCTCGGCGCCGGAAAGATCGTGGGCGGCCTTGCGCAGCGGCGCGGCACGCGCCTGCGACGCTTCATAGGCCGCAAGCTGCGTTGCCATGTCATCGGCCAGAATGCGCTGTTTTTCGTCACGCGTGGTCTCCGGCCCCAGCGTCGCCTCAAGGCCGGCCAGTTCGGCAGCGATGACGGCGCATGCTGTTTCCGCTGTCGTGACGGCGGTTTCAGCCTGGCCGCGCAGCGGCAGCGTCTCGCGCGCCATGTTGCGCGCCCTGGCGACGCGCTGCTCGGCCAGGGCGAGTTGCCGACGCGCCTCGTCCGGATCGGCACCGAGCTCAAGGTCGCCAGTGCTAAGGGCCGTCAGCCGCATGACATCCGCATGCAAATGCGGCACGCCCTTGGGCGCGAGATCGTTGAGGCGCTGGCGCGCGAGAGCCAGTTCGGCGGCCTTGTCACGGGCGGCGGCCTGGCGTTGGCGCGCTGCCGCGAGACTGTCAACGCCAAGCGAAGCGAGCAGGTCACGGTGCCTGGCGACAGCGCCCTCGATGGCGCGGTCGCCTTGTTGCGGCCGGTTCGAGCGCAACGTCAGGGCACCGATGCCGACAATATCCAGCCGCACAGCGCCAGAAAAGCCCTGATCCTGCGCATGCGGCACCGGCTTGCCATCGATGGTCACCGCACCGGCGGCATCGCTCTGGTACTCCATGCGCAGCGATGGCAAGGTCGCTGCCTCGGCCGCGCGCAAGCCGGCGATTTCAACCTCGAGCGCCTGCAACTCATCGACGGCCTGCGCGGGCGCGGCCAGCACGGCCAGTGCCGCCTCGCCATCCTCGATGCGGGAGCGCGCCTCTTCGGCCTGTTCCAGACGCTTGCGCAGATCGGCCAACCGTTCGGCGGCATCGCGCGCCCGCAACGCCGTATCCAGCCGCGCCAGCAGGTCGCGGGCGGCGCGCTCCTCCTGCTCGGCGGCCTGCACCTCGGCCATCGCCCGGTCGCTCTCGGCCATGGCGGCCGAGCGGCGGGCGAGCGCCTCGTCGCGCAGCGCATGCGCCTTGGTCAACTGGCCACGCTGGCGCGCTGCGCTTTCGCGCTCCGTGCGGAACCCTTGCAGCGCGAGCATCGCCGCATCGCGCCGGGTCGCGGCAAGTGCGGCTTCGGCTTCAGCGGCCTTGAGCGCTTCGGCATGCGATCTGGCGGCTTCCAGCGCAGCCTCGGCAGCGGCGATGGCGGCGCGCCGCTCAAGCGCCTCATCGGCGTTTTCAAGCTCGGCGAGGCGCTTGAGCGTGCTGCGCCGTTTGTCGAGCGCCTCGCGCAGCGCGGTCACCTCCGCGCCAAGACGCTGCTCTTCTTCGAGCAACCCGTCATGCTCATCGAGAGCGGCAGCATAGGGGCCGCCCTTTTTCGGCTTGAGCGTGCTCGTCACCAGCCGATCGAGTTCATCATTGCAACGCGCGGTGATGTCGGCCATGCGCCGGCCACCGGTCAGGGCGTCGACTTCTCCCTGAACCGAGGAGAGCAGGCCCTCGCGCACGCGCTTGTCGCCCTCCTCCTCGCTCTTGCTGCGCTTTTCGATGCCGGTGATGCCCTGGCGGACCCAGAGCAGGCCGGCCGGACCGGCTGCCCCGCCACGGATCAGGCCAGCGATGAAGGCCTCCGCCTCATCGGCCTGCGCGAGCAGACGCCCGCTGGAGAGATCGATCACGCTGGCGCGCTTGCCGCCATAAAACTGCTTGGTCAGCCGGTATTTGCCTTCCACCGTGACGATGTCGGCCTCGATCAGCGGATTGCCGCCGCTATAGGGCCGCAGCAGCCTGACGCCCTCGGGCGTGCCGGTATGCGGCTGGAAGAACAGGGCATGCAGCGCTTCGAAACAGGTGGATTTGCCGTATTCATTGGCGGCGCACAGCACATTGACGCCGTCGCCAATGTTCTCGATGGCGACACCATGCCCGGCGAAGCGCTTGACGTTGTGCAGCCGCAGAGCCCTCAGCCTCATGCCCCGATGGCCTCGCAATAGCTGAACAGTCGCACCAGAGCCGCGCGCGATACGGCGCGGTCGGTGCCGGAACGTGTCTCGTCGGTGCTTTCGTCGAGAAGCGCTTGCGCGGCCTCGCGAAGCGCGCCGGCGCGATCGATCAGGTCGAGATCCTCGCTCTCGCAATCGATCGCCAACGCGCTCTCATCCAGTTCGAGATAGGCAAAGTCCGGCGCCATATTTGCAATGGCCGCCGCCAGCGCCGTGCGCCCGGCAAGCCGAACCCGGCCGGAGGCCATGATCCGGATCAAGGCTTGGCGCCGAACCGCGCCCGTGGGAAGCAGCGCGGACAATGAGGCGGCGGCATCATGACCCGACAGCAGTTGCAAGGACGGGGTTCGCCAGACGAAACTGCCGGTTTCGACACGGGTGATGGCGGGCGCGGCGGCACGTCCGGCGATCGACACCAGCAGGGCCTCGCCCGGCGCATCGTGCTTGAAACGATCCGGCTCGGGCGTGCCGCTATAATGCGTGCGCGCGTTGACCGCGACGTGGCCGTGCCAGTCACCCAGCGCCAGGTAATCGAGCCCCGCCCGCGCGGCACGGTCGGGCGCGATGACATCGGAGGCGGCGGCATCCTCGGAAAAATCCTGGATGGCGCCATGGGCGAGCCCGAGCCGGATCGCGCCTTCCGGCGTCGCGGCGCCGTCCATCCATTCGGTCAGGTCGCGGCCGGGCCGGCGCGCCGTACACGGCGCCGGCAGCAGCGCCACGTCCGGCGCCAGCATCATCGGCGCGGGCGCATCCGCCAACATCACATTATCCGGCAGCTCGGCGTGTACCGCATTCCAGAGTTCCACCGCCTGCAACGAATCGTGGTTGCCCGGCAACAGCACCCAGCGCAGCGGCGCATGGTCGGCCATCTCGGCCAGGGCCTGGCGCCGCATGGCAGGCGTCGGCGTTTCGCTGTCGAACGTGTCGCCCGCCAGAACGATGCCGGTTGCGTCATGATCCCGCGCTTGCCCGGCCAGACGCGCGATGATGCCGTGGCGCGCCTCGCGCAGGCGTCCGCGCAAATCCTCCGGCATGTTGCCGAAGCGCTTGCCGATGTGAAGATCGGAACTGTGTATGAAACGAAACACGGATCTCTCTCGCGAATTACGCCCCCGCGCCCGGATTGGGCAACCGGCTTGGATCACGGGAGAAATCTTGAGGTGCCGGAAAACGGGCGCGCTCTCCTTGGCAGGCAGATAAGCGCGCCTCCCCCTTCCCTGCAATCCCTGTCTCGCCGACAGGGGAGCATGCAGGCCCTCCGGCGGTCAGATCAGCTGCATCGCGGCCTTGACCTTGTCGCGCTTGAACGGGACCGAACGCAGCCTCGCGCCCGTCGCATCGAAAATCGCGTTCGAGATCGCGGCGGGAACCACGGCAGCGGACGGCTCGCCCGCGCCCCAGGGCTTCTCCGTCGGCCTGTCGATCAGGTCGATGACCAGTTCCGGCAACTCGGGGAAGCGCAGGATCGGATAAGTCGCCCAATCCAGGCTCGTCACCATGCCGCGGTCGAACAGCACCTCCTCCTTCATCACCCGGCTGACGGTCTGCACGACATTGCCTTCGATCTGGGCGCGCACGCCGCTCGGATTGATGATCTGCCCGCAGTCATGCACGACATAGACCTTCTTCACGCGGACATCGCCCATGGCGCTGTCGACCTCGACATCGGCGACGATGCCGACATAAGTCCGCACAAGCTCGTATTTCACATAGCTGACGCCGCGCCCCTTCAGCGTGGTTCCAGTACCTTGCTTGCGAGGCGCCGTGCGGGTCTCCCAGGCGGCAACCTGCTTCAGCCGTTCCAGCAACGCACGGCCACGGCTATCGGCGGGATCGATATGCTTGAGCCGGAACGCGATCGGGTCCGCCCCGAGCGCCGCCACGATCTCGTCGAGGAAGCTTTCGTTGGCGAAGGTGTTCTGCATGCGCCCGGGCGTCCTGATCCAGGATGGGCGAAGCGGCGTCGTCTCCAGACGATGGCAAACGGTCTTGATGTTGGGGAACTTGTAGGGAATGGCGGAATCGTTGGTGATGCCGCCGGGCGACAGCAGATTGTCGGCCGGCTTGCCCGACAGCGTCGCCGTGAGCAGATCAACATTGCCGCCCGCCCCTTGCGGGATGAAGAACTCGCTCTCCCACGCGGTGACGTTGCCGGAGGCGTCGATATTGGCGCGCAGGTCGATCAGGGTTGGCGGGCCTTTCGGGTCCCAGCCGTGCTCGTCGGCGCGCGACCACTGCACGCGGACCGGCTTGCCGACGGCCTGTGCCAGCAGCGCCGAGTCGGCGGCCGCATCCTCATGGCCGTTGCGGCCGTAGCAGCCGGCGCCGTCGACATAGATGCAGCGCACATCCTCAAGCGGCAGCGACAGCATCAGCGCGAGTTGCTTGCGCAGGTTATGCGTCGCCTGCGAGGCCGACCAGTTGGTCAGCTTGCCATCCTTGAACTCCGACACCGAGCAGGACGGCCCGATCGAGCCATGGGTATGGATCGCGAAATCATAGGTCGCCTTGAGCTGCTTGCCCGCGACCGCCATGGCGGCGGCGCTATCGCCGATATTGCTGGTGACGTCATCCTTGACGACCTTGGTCGTGCGGACATGCTGCCACAGCTTGGCCTGCTCGGGCAGCGGCTCGGTCTTCGACCATGTTGCCTTGATCTCGCGCGCGGCCCGCACCGCCGCCCATTCCGTTTCGGTCACGACGCCGAGGAAATCGCCCTCGTGCACGACCTTGACGACGCCGGGGATGTCCTTGATCGAGGCCTCGTCGACGCTTTGCAGCGTCGCGCCGAGCGTCGGCGGCCGGATCACGCTGCCGTGCAGCATGCCGGGCACGCGCACATCGTGCATGAAGGTGAAGCGTCCGGTGAGCTTTTCCGGAATGTCGCGGCGCGGCGTCGCCTTGCCGACGATGGTATAGTCGGCCGGATTTTTCGGCACCGCCGCCTCATCGAGATTCAGCGAGAACATCTTGCCGCCAATAAGCTCGGCATAGGTCACGCGGCCGCCGCCCGAGCGCGCCGTCACGACACCGGCCGCGACCGTCAGATCGGCCTTGTCGACGCCGAGATGCTGGGCGGCCTGCGCGAGCAGCGCGCCTTTCGCCGTCGCCGCCGCCTGGCGGATTTGCATGCCGGCGTTCTGGATCGTCTGGCTGCCATAGGTCGGGCCCTGGTCCGGCGTCAGCGCGGTATCGCCTTCGACGCTCGTGACCGAGGCAAGCGGCACATCCAGTTCCTCGGCGACGATCTGCTGCAAGCCGATCCTGATGCCCGTGCCGAGGTCGACCTTGCCGCTGTAAAGCGTCACCTGCCCCTTGTCGTCGATCGACAGGAAGCTGTCGACCTGATCGAGAGCGACCGGCTTGGCGCCGGCAGCCGGGCCTTGAGCCGCTCCCTGAACCGCGCCTTGGGCCAGCGCTGCCGGCGCAAACGCAAACGCCACGACGAGGGAGCCGCCGCCCTTGAAAACATCGCGCCGGGAAGGCTTGAATTGCAGGGTCATCTTGGCCTCCTCAAGCAGCAGCGCGTTTGATCGCGCGCATAATCGCGACATGCGTGCCGCAGCGGCAGAGATTGGGCGCCATATGGCTGCGGATTTCATCATCGGTCGGGTGGGCGTTGCGGTTGAGCAGCGCCTGCGCCTGCATCACCATGCCGGAAATGCAGTAGCCGCATTGCGCGGCCTCCTCGTCGATGAAGGCCTGTTGCAGCTTGCCGGGCTTGCCGTCCACGAGCAGCCCCTCGAGCGTGGTGATCTTGCGATCCGCGACGGCGGTAACCGGCAGCAGGCAGGAAAAGGTCGGCTCGCCGTCGACATGCACCATGCAGGCGCCGCATTGGCCGAGCCCGCAGCCGAAACGCGGCCCGTGCAGCCCGAGATCGTTGCGCAGCACATAGAGCAGCGGGGTCGAGGGGTCCGCCACATCGAGCTCGGCGCTCTTGCCGTTGACGTTCAGCGAGACCTTCATGGCTGGGTTCCTTCCTGTCTGGCTTTGGCGATTTCAGCAGCGACATCAGTCCATTGCGGCTGATCGCTGTAGCGCGCCCGAACGTATTGCACGAGCGCGGCGATCTGCGCGTCGCTCAGCATGCGGTCGAAGCCCGGCATATAGGGCCCGCCCTCGGTGCGGTAAGACTGGATGCCGTGCATGACGGTGCGCACGACATTGGCGGAGCCCGCCCCTTGCACGGCCGTGCTCAGCGACAGTGACAAAGCCTGTGACGGGCCGACATCGCCGCGGCTGTTATGGCACCTGGCGCAGGCGCCATCGTAGAGCGCGGCGACCGCCGCCGGCTGGCCGGCGGGCACTTTCCCGCCGGCGGGAAGCGTCGGTGCCACAGCCTTCGCGCCCGCCGAAAGGCTGGCGACATAGGTTGCGATCGCATGGACCTCGGCGGGCGAGACGCGGCCGAGATTATTCGCCACGTCGGCCATCGGCCCGGCTGCTGCGCCATGCTGGCGATGCCAGCCGGTCGACAGATAGGCGGCGAGCTGGTCGGCGCTCCATTGATGCGCCTTGACGAGAGAGGCATCGAGCGGCGGCGCATTCCAGCCATCGGCGACGCCGCCGGCATAGAGGTTGTCCTTCTTCTCCGCGCCGAGCACGTTGCGCGGCGTATGGCACGATCCGCAATGCCCAAGGCCCTCGACCAGATAACGGCCACGATTCCACTCCTCGCCCTTCGACGGGTCCGGCTGGAGCGGCGTCTGGCGCAGGAACAGCAGCTTCCACCCGGCCACGATCGGGCGAATGTTGAAGGGGAAGTCGAGTTCGTTGGCCGGGATGCGGTTGGCGACCGCCGGGCGGCTCATCAGGAACGCATAGATGCTACGCACGTCCTCGTCGGTGACGAAGGTGAAATGATCATAGGGAAACGCCGGATAGAGATTGCGCCCTTCCCGGTCGACGCCCTGGTGCATGGCGCGCCGAAACGCTTCCTCGCTCCACGCGCCGATGCCGGTTTCCCGGTCAGGGGTCAGGTTGCTCGCATAGATGGTGCCGAACGGGGTCGGGATCGCGCGTCCGCCGGCATAAGGCGGCCGTCCCGCAGCGGTATGGCAATCGCTGCAATTGCCGATGGTGGCGAGATCGGCGCCGCGCGCGATTTGCGTCCGATCGGATGGGATGGCGGCACTCTCGGCCGTCGGAGCGATCGCCGGGTGCCACACCAGCCAGATGGCAACCAGGATGATGAGAATGCCGGCGGCGACAACAAATGAGCCCAGTCGTCGTAAAGACATGATCGTTATCACCCCGAACTGCGCGACTCTTTAGATATATTCCAACATACCCTCGAATGCGGCATCGGCCAAATCCGGCCGCCGCGCGGCAAAAAAACGGCCGCGCTTTCCCGCGCGGCCGCATCGTCTTTGCCTGATCCGGACGTGCTCGGAATGTCGGCAAGGAATTGAGCGAACTCCTCGTACATTCCCGTTTAATCACATCATGTTCGTTATTATTCTTAATGTAGAAGATGAATGCAGTGCTCCATTTCAGGAGATCATCCGCGCCTTTGCGCAGCGTCACGCCGTGATACTACCGGCTGAGCACGAATTTTCCTCCAGTTCGAGCTTGGGAGTGTCCTCGTGCAATCGCTAGAGGATCAGCCGGTTGGTGCCGCGCGCGTCGGCGGGATGCGGGTATTGCGCATCAGCGTGCGCGCCTGCCCGGCATTGGCGAGGTTCGGCACCAACAGTCCGCTCGGGCCGAAATCCGGCACCGGCTTGAAGCAGATAGCGTCGCGGCGTGTCACCTGCCCGCGCGGCCGTTCTCAATAGGATCGCGGCATTCCAAGCGCGTGCTGGGCGACCTGTGCGAGAATCAGGTTGTTGGATAGAGGAGCGGTGCGGAACAGCCGCGTCTCCTTCCATTTGCGCTCGACGTGATATTCACACGCCACGCCGAACCCGCCATAGGTGGTCATGCAGGCTTCGGCCGCTTCCCACGCCGCCTCGCTGGCCAAATATTTCGCCATGCTGGTTTCGGTGGCGCATGGCTTGCCCTGATCGAACAGAAGGGCTGCCCGATTGCGCATCAACTCGGCAGCCTGCACATTCATATGCGCCTTGGCGATGGGGAACTGAATGCCCTGATTCTGGCCGATGGGCCTATCGAAGACAACTCGTTCGCTCGCGTAGCGCGATGCGTGCTCGACGAACCATTTGCCATCCCCGATGGATTCGCTGGAGACGAGAAGGCGCTCGGCATTGAGCGAATCCACCAGATAATGGAAGCCCTTACCTTCTTCACCGATCCGATCGTCGTCAGTCACCTCCAGATTATCGATGAAAACCTGATTGGTGTGATGATTGATCATGGTGCGGATCGGTTGCGCCTTGAGCGCCGGGCCGGCTTTGGCGATGTCGACGAGGAACAGCGTCAGGCCGTCGGTTTTCTTTTTGACCTCTTCCAATGGCGTGGTTCTGACGATCAGCAGATACATGTCGGATTGCATGTATCGCGATGTCCAGATCTTCTGGCCGTTTATGATGTAGCCGTCCTTGACCCTTTCGGCGAAGGTCTTGATCTTGAGCGTGTTCGATCCGGCGTCGGGTTCCGTAACCCCGAAGGCCTGCAAGCGAAGGCTGCCATCGGCGATTCGCGGCAGATACTTGCGCTTTTGCTCGATGCTACCGTGATTGAGGATCGAGGCCATCGTATACATCTGCGCGTGGCATGCGGCACCGTTGCCGCCCGAGCGATTGATCTGCTCGAGAATGACGCAGCCTTCCATGATGCCCAGTCCCGAGCCGCCATATTCCTCCGGAATGAGCGCGGCGAGCCAGCCGGCTTCGGTCATGGCGCTGACGAACGCTTCCGGGTAGGCCTGTTTCTCTTCGCAGCGAAGCCAGTAATCCGGCCCGAACCTCGCGCATAATTCGCCGACGGCCGTGCGGATTTCTTCCTGGGTAGCGCTGTAATCAAATTGCATGTCTTCAATCTCCCGGCCGGGATGCGCTCCGCATCTCCGTGACTCAAAGGACGCTTGGCAGCCACAGGGCCAGTTGCGGGAAAATGCCGACAATCAGCATCACGGCCATGATGAGACCGACAAAGGGCAGGCAACCCAGCACGATCTGCTTCAGTTCCGCATCCTGCACGGCGCCTTTGAGAACATAGATGTTGAGGCCGACCGGCGGCGTGATGGTCGCGACCTCCATGTTCATGGTCATGATCACGGCAAACCAGATCGCGTTGAACTCGAGCCCGGTGACCGCCGGATAGAAGATCGGCAAGGTGATCAGCATGATCGAGGGCACGTCGAGGAACTGCCCCATGACGAAGAGGATGATGTTGAAGAAGACGATCACCACCCAGTTGGCGATGTCCCAGTCGAGAATGGCCGCGCTGACGTTCTGCGGGATATGCAGGACGTTGATGGCCGATCCGAACAGGCTGGCGAGGGCGATAATCGTCAAGATCATGCACGAGGACAGCGCCGTGTTCTGGACCGCGCTCACAAAAGACGACCAGTTGAGCGACCGGTAGACGACCAGCGCCAGGATCAAGCTGACGAGCGCGCCATAGGCCGCTGATTCCGTTACCGTGAAAAGACCTGAATAAAGTCCGCCCAGAACCAGGGCGATCAGGCCAATGCCCCAGCCGGCGCGGCTGCTTTCCCGCAGGCGCTCTTGCCAGGTGGAGCGCGGTTCCAGCACCTCGCGTTGATAGACGAGGGAATAGAACACGCAATAGGCGCACATCACGCCAGCCAGGAGAATACCGGGGATCACGCCGGCCAGGAACAGGTGCGGGATCGATTCCTGCGTCACCATGCCATAAATGATCATGGTGATGCTTGGCGGGATCAGGATGCCGAGCGTGCCGGCCGCCGCGAGACAGCCATAGGCGAAGCTGGGCCGGTAACCGCGCGAGATCATCTCGGGCACGGTCACCGCGGCAAGCGCGGCCACGGTGCCGATGCTGGTGCCGCTCACCGCCGCGAAAAAGGCGGCGGTGATGACGGTCGCCACACCGAGCCCGCCAGGGATATGCCGCGTCCAGACGTGGATCGCGCTGAAAATATCCTTGGCGATGCCGGATTTGACCAGCAACTCCCCCATCAGGAGATAAAGCGGAATCGCCGCCCACGCGGTGTTGTCGAGGACGCTGTAGATCGTCTGGCCGACCAGATTGGTCGGCAGGTTGAACCAGACGAGCGCAACGACGCCAATGGTGCCCAAGGCGAACGCGATCGGCTGGCCCGCGGCGATCAGCACGCCGAGGAAAACCACCAGTGCCAGGATTGTCATCGGCTAGGTCTCTATCGCTTGCCCGGTGCCCTTGCGGCCCGCGAGGCGGTGGATGGCCTCAGCCATGTCGGCCAGGGTCTGGAGTGTCAGGAGAAAAAATCCGAGGAAGACCAGGAACTGGACCGGCCAGAGCGGGACGGCGATGTCGGTGCCCGAGCGCAGTTTCCAGGCATAGGCGATGCTCCACATCACATACGAACTCTGGAGCACCACCGCGAACAGGGCCAGCGACACCGCGCCGGTCAAGATCGCCAAAATATCGCGGATGCGATCAGAGAGCAGCTGCAGGAGGGAATCCGTCGCGATCTGTCGCGCCTTCATCAAAGTATAGCCCGCACCGAATGCAAACAGGACGATGATGTTGTAGCGCGTGAATTCCTCGGCGAACGTCGCGGTGATGCCGAGGACGCGGGTTATGACCGACAAGCACACTAGAGCAAGCAGGCTGAGCAGGCTTAAACCTGCCAGCCCGCCGGAGACGTTCTGGACAAACCTGTTGAACCTGAGGAAGGCGGATAACGGCGCTGAAAAAGTCATCTGGACTGGCCTCTAGCGTGGTCAGAGCCAAGCCCTGACCACGCCCGGTTTCAGTTGACACCAAGCTTGGTGCGCGCATCCTGGATGATCTTGTAGATCTCCTGCCCGGCCGACCCGGCATCCTTCGCCAGCGTCTCGTTGATCGGCGCATAGACTTTCTGCCAGGCCTTCTTGTTCTCGCCTGTGCTGATGATGACCTTCATATGCTTGGGAAGGAATTCGTCGGCCTGCCTTTCCTCGGCCTCCATTGCGGCCCACGACGTTTTGGACAGGTTCGCACCCGCCGTCTCGACGATCGCCTGCTGCTCGGGCGTCAACTTGTTCCAGGTCTTCTTGTTGATCGCCAGGAAGAACACCATGAGATCGTCGCGCACGATGGTGCCGTATTTGAACATTTCGTAGAGCTTGCGGCTCACGAAGGAACTCGGCCCGGTCTGCCCGATGCTTACCGTGCCCTTTTGATAGGCGACGAACTGCTCGGAGCCGGGAATGGCTTCCGGCTTGGCGCCCACGGCCTGTGCTTTCAGGATCTGGGTCTTTTCCAGAGCGCGGATCGTGAGGCCCTTCATATCCTCGGGCTTCTCGATGGGGTGCACGTTCGTCCCGTACATGGAGAAATAGCCATAGGGATGCATGGCGACGATCTTCATGCCGAGGCGATCGAAACGGGCGTTGAGCGGCCCGGCAAGGTCTTCGCTGAACAGCTTCTTGGCCAGTTCGGGGCTGTCGACCATGAACGGTCCGTCGAGCAGTTCAAGCTCGGGATAGATCGGCGCGATATACGGCGTCACCATGTCGCCCATCTCGATGGCGCCGCTGCCCACCGCCATCGGGAGTTCCGGCCCCTTGAAGAGCGAGCCCGACGGGTGAATCTGAATGACGACCGCGCCGGCCGTCTTGTCCTTTACTTCGGCTTTGAAAGCTTCCAGCGCCTTCACCGAGTGATGCCCGGGCGGCATTTGCGTGCTGAGTCGGAGAACTGTTTCAGCATGCGCGGAAGCTATCAGCAACGCGGACAGGCCAACTCCGATAAGTGTACGGCTCAACAAGGACATGAGGCCCCTCCCCTAGAATATGCTGTTGCGTCTTGATCAGCGCATTCGCACGCCACACCAAAACTTCTCGCCTCGAGAGCGAGTTTACAGGATTGTCTGGCAATCAGACATGCGCTAACATGACGAAATGAGCTTACAAGTCAAGCGCGACTCAGCCTCCCTGCGCTTCCAGGTGGAAAAAAACATCCGGCTGGCGATCGCTACCGGTCGCTTCAAGCCCGGCGACCGGCTTGTCGAACGCGAGCTATGCGAACTGCTCAGCGTCAGCCGATCCTCGATCCGCGAAGCCTTGCGGCAGCTCGAAGCCGAGGGCCTGATTGCCAACGTGCCGTATCGCGGCACGCTGGTTGCCGTGCTGACCATCGCGGAGGCGCGCCAGCTCTACGAAATCCGCGAACTCATGGAGCGGATCGCGGCACGCGATTTCACGCTATCGGCGGATGACGAGGCGATCCGCCACCTCAGGCAAACGATGTGGGTTCTGGAGGCGGCGGTCGCAAACGGCACATCGGTGGAAATGCTCGAGGCTTCCGACGCTTTCTATACGATCCTGCTCGAGCATAGCGGCAACACGATCGTCCGGCAGGTGATGGTGCCGTTGTTCAACCGGATCACGCTGCTGCGCGTCACGTCGATGTCATCGCCCGGGCGCGCCGCCGACAGCATGGCCGAGATGCGCGCCATCCTGACCGCGATCGAGGCGCGCGACCCTGAAGCTGCGGCCGAGGCAGCGGCGGCGCATGCGCGCCGGGCCGGCGTGACGGCATTGGCCGTGCTGGCAAAGAGAGACCAGAACAAGCCGGCGGAGCATGGCACAGGCAAGCGCCCGGGAAGCGCGTCCTATGGATAGCGCGTCGCTGCCTGTCACACTCGATACGTCCACCGAATACGATCTTTCCGGCCTGCTCCCAGCGGGGAGCCGCATTCTGCTCGGGCACTCGGGCGCGGAACCGACCGGCCTCGTGAAGCTGCTCGACCGTCAGGCATCGAGGCTCGCGCTTGATTCGACGTTTGTCGGGCTGTCGTTCACGCAAACGCTTTCCGGTCCGAGCGCCGCGCATCTTCACCTGCGCGCGCTCGGCGGCGCCGGCACGAACCGCCGCTTCGCGCGCATGGGCATGCTCGACATCGTGCCATGCCAATACTCGCTCGTGCCGGAAATGATCACGAGCGGGCGCATCGGCTTCGATGCCGCGCTGCTTCAGGTTTCGCCGGCCGCGGCCGGGGCGTTCAATCTCGGGATCGTCACCGATTATCTCGCAACGGCCGCATCGGTCGCGCCGCGCATCCTGGTCGAGGTCAACGACCAGATGCCACGGACTTTCGGCGATACCGAGATTACCGCCGACCGCGTCCACACCGTGCTGCACACGTCGCGGCCGCTGATCGAGCAGCCGCCCTCGCTTCCCTCCGACATCGACCGGGCAATCGGCGCCCATGTCGCGCGCCTCGTCCCTGACGGCGCGACGCTGCAAATCGGCCTTGGCTCGATTCCCGAGGCGGTTCTGGCGAGCCTCGCGGGCAAGCGCGATCTGGGAATCCATTCCGGCGTTATCGGCGATGGCGTTGTCTCGCTGATCGAGGCCGGGGCGGTGACGGGCCGCCGCAAGGAGCGCGACCAGGGCGTTGTCGTGACCGGATCGCTGCTCGGCACAAGGCGCCTCTATTCATGGGCGGATATGAATGCGGCCGTTCGGCTGCGCTCGAGCACCTATACGCATAGCGCGGCCATCCTGGCCGGATTTGAAACGCTCGTCACGATCAATTCGGCGATCGAAGTCGATCTCACCGGCCAGATAAATGCGGAGGTCGCCGCCGGCGAGCATATCGGCGTTCTCGGCGGCCATACTGACTTCGTCCGTGCCGGCGCACGATCGCTCAAGGGGCGCTCGATCGTCGCCCTGCCCTCCGCTGCGCGCGCCGGCAAGACCACCAGGATCGTGGCTCAGTTGTCACGCGGCGTGGTCAGCACGTCGCGCGGCGACGCGGACACGATCGTGACCGAATACGGGATCGCGGAGCTAAAGGGTCTATCATTGCGCGAGCGCGCCCGCGCCCTGATCGCCATTGCCCATCCCGATTTCCGTTCCGATCTCGAGAAAGCCGCCGAAAGTCTCGTCTGACATGAATCCAAAACTTCGCGCACCATGGTGCAAACGTCGAGGCTCCCTTTGCGCGGCCACGCTTTCTCGCACCAGAGCCACCGGCAGCTGGAGGCCGGCATGACGGCGACGTTCCTCTCCGGCACCGTCATCGAGGTGAGCCGGCCCGACACACCGCCCGGCATTCGGCTGGCGGCCTCGCTGGCAACCAAGATCGCCGCCGATCTCGGCGCCCGTGTCGTGAAAATCGAACCGCCGGGCGGCGATCCGGTGCGGCGGATGCCGCCGCTCCTGGACAAGGGCGACGCCGGGAGCAGCGCCCTCTTCCAGTTCCTCAATACCGGCAAGCAAGCTATCGTGCTGGATCTGGAGCAATCCCGCGGGCGCGACACGCTGGCGTCCCTCCTGGCCAAGGCCGATGCGGTTGTCGAGGCAGGCGACCCGACGCCGGATGATGGCGCGGGCGGATCGCTCGTGCGGGTTCGCCTGTCGCCCTTCGGCAACCGGCCGGACTTGCGCGCCGTTCCGGTCAGCGAACTGACCATTCTGGCGCTTGGCGGCCTCCTCGACCTCGTCGGCGATCCCGCCAGAGCGCCATTGCGGCTTGGCGGCCACCAGGCCGCCTATTCCGCCGGGCTTGCGGCCTATGCCGGCCTGATGGCCGGGCTGATGACCAGGAAGCGGCACGGCGCCGGCGAAACCGTGAACATCTCGCTGCTCGATGTTGCGCTTTGGGTGAACTGGAAGTCGCCCGCCGGTGCGCTGCTGCTTGGCCGCGCGCCGACACGCCAGGGGCCGGAGGCGGAATGGCAGGTCCTGCCGTGCAGCGACGGCTATATCGCGCTGGTCTATGCCGACAAGGACTGGCCGGCGCTTTGCGCTCTGGCACGCGAGCCGAAACTGGCGGTTGGGGAATTCGCCAACGCGGCCGGGCGGCGGAGCCGGCGGCAAGAGGTGCTGCAACTCCTGGCGCAGGCCTTCGCCGGCCGTGCGCGCAACGAACTCTATGCGGAAATAAAGGCGAGCGGCATTCCGATGGGCCCGGTGCTCAGCCCGGCTGAGTTGCTCGAGGACCGGCAATATCTCGCGCGGGATTTCATGGCCAAGGTTTCGCACGCCGATTTCAGCGCCTTCAGCATGCCGCGCGTGCCGCTGCGCTGGAACGGGGCCGGCTTCCAGCCACGGCCCGCTCCCGATCTTCCTGTCGCCGAGGAGGTTATTCCATGACGTCGCAACGCAACCTGCCGGCGGCAGGGCTGAGAGTGATCGATCTCGGCATCATCACGGCCGGGGCGAGCACGTCGGCCATCCTTGCCGATCTCGGCGCCGATGTGGTCAAGATCGAATCCGCCTCATATCTCGACCCCTTCCGCTTGTGGGATATCGCCAAGACGGACGGGCGGTGGTGGGATGCTTCGCCGCTCTACCACTTCACCAACCGCAACAAGCGCGGCGTCAGCATCGACCTGAAATCGGCTGCGGGGCGCGAACTGATCCTCGCCCTTGTGCGCCAGGCCGATGTCGTGGTGGAGAATTTCCGGCGCGGCGTGCTCGACAAACTCGGCCTCGGCTTTGCCGCTCTGCACGCCGCCAACCCGCGCATCGTCCTCGCCTCGATATCCAGCCAGGGTGAGGATGGACCCGATTGCCACGCGGTGTCCTTCGGCTCGACGCTGGACGCCACTTCGGGCCTCGCCTGGCTGTCGGGCTATGAAGGCGGGCCACCGACGATCAGTGGCCGCGATCTCAATTTTCCCGACCAGGTCGTGTCGATTTTCGCCGCCGGCAGCATTCTCGCCGCCCTCCAGCATGTCGCGGAGAGCGGCGAAGGAGGCCATCTCGACCTGCCGCAACGCGAGCTGACAAGTTTCCTGATCGGCGAGGAGGTCATCATGGCCTCACGCGGCGGCGCTGAGCGAGGCCGCATGGGCAACAAGGCCGAGGCCGCCTTGCTGCAGGACGTCTTTCAGGCGCAGGACGGCTGGGTCGCGGTGACGATCGCCAGCCGCTCTGAGGCTGAAACACTGATCCAAGAGCTTGCTCTCGGCGGCAATGGCGACATCGCAAAACATCTGTCGGCCTGGGTGGCGGCGCGATCGAAAGCGGCAGCGGCCGACGCCCTGCAACGGCTTGGCATTCCCGCCGCGCCGGTACGTGGCTCCGCCGATCTCGGCGAACTATCCGCCGCCGATCTCGGATGGGCGATCGTCAATGGCCCCGATGGCGTGCCGGCCAAGGGGTTCCCGTTTCAATTGCAACATGCACCACTCGCGGTGCGAAGCCGCGCGCCCGCTCTCGGCGAACATACCGAAGCGATCCTGTCCGATCTGCTCGGCCTCGACCGGCAAGAACTGGATGCCCTGAAGGCAGCCGGTATTACCCGCGACGTTCCAGCCCGGTGAGAGCCTACAACCAGCAAGCCAATGAGGGTTCCGTGATGAAAGCCATGGTGTGTCGGGAGTTCGGCGAGCCGGAGGTGCTCCGCCTCGAGGAGGCGCAGCCGCGCAAGCCGGGGCCGCGTGAGGTCAGGGTCGCAATCAAGGCGGCCGGGGTGAACTTCCCCGATTCCCTGATGCTCGCCGGCAAGTACCAGGTGAAGCCGCCATTTCCGTTCACGCCCGGCCTCGAGGCCGCCGGCGACGTGATCGAGGTCGGAGCGGAGGTCGAGGGCCTCGCGGCCGGCCAGCGCGTCATGCTGATGGCGCGGCGCGGCGGCTGTTTCGCGACCGAGTTGACGCTGGATGCGGCCACTGTCGTGCCGTTGCCGGAGGGGATCGATTATGTCACCGCCGCCTGCTTCCCGATCACCTACGGCACGGCGCATTTTGCGCTCACCCATCGCGGCCAGCTCAAGCCCGGACAGACCCTGCTTGTCACCGGCGCGGCGGGCGGTGTCGGCATCGCGGCCATCGAAATCGGCAAGGCGCTCGGCGCGCGCGTGATCGCCGCCGCCGGCAGCCCGGAGCGCCTGAAGATCGCCGCGAAGCACGGCGCCGACATCCTGATCGATTACAATGCGGAAAGCCTGAGGGATCGCGTCAAGGCCGTCACGGATGGGCGCGGCGTCGACGTCGCCTTCGATCCGGTGGGCGGCGACATCTTCGATCAATGCGTCCGATCGATGGGCTGGGAGGGGCGCCTGCTCGTCATCGGTTTCGCTGCCGGGCGCATTCCTTCGGCGCCGGCAAACCTCGTGCTGGTGAAAAATTTTTCCGTGGTTGGCGTGGTCTTCGGCGCGCACACGGAGCGCTTCCCGGCCGAGAGCGCCGCCCGGTTCACGGAGTTGCTCGGTTGGCTCCAGGATGGGCGCCTGCATCCCCTTGTCTCACAGACCTACCCGCTGGAAGAAGCGAGCAGAGCCGTTCGCCAACTCGCCGAGCGCCGCGCAACGGGCAAGCTCGCCCTTGTCACATCATAGGATCGGCCGAGGTCGCATTTCCTTGAACAAGCTTCGACCTGCTCCCGCGATAGCCAGCGACAGCACGCGGATGATGCCAAATCATTCCCACTCCATTATCAATGACACATCTATCATATTGTTATATAATGATATTTTTCAGTGCGTGCGTTAGAGATACCGTCACTTTTACCGTCAACTCTCGTTGGCAGGGTCGTCTAGATCATTGAACGCTTGGGCTAGCACAGCGGCTGTAACGTCATTGCGCACGGCGTCCATGTCCGACGATGGACCAGCAGTGAATAGGGACCGCATGGTCTGACATTCCTCGAATGTTACAACCCGGGAAGCGGCTGTCGTCATCTGCCTCAATGCAGCGTGATGGCGATCATGGTCGCCGGATCGTACCATCTGAGGAAGCATATCGATGACGGGAAGCATACTCTCGCCACGCTCCTTGGCCTTGTGACTAGCAATCTGCCCGAGCAACCCACACATAAAACCTAGATCTGGAGCGATGCGGATTGCAAAACGACGAGCGCGTTGGGCCACCACGGATCGACTGGCCTGCTGCTTCACGTTACCTTCGTGCTCTCGAATGAACGCAAGAAGCCACGCTTCGATGTCTACAAGTGTTTTACCACCACACCACATCGAAACCAAAGTTTGAAGCGCTGCTAAAATCCGCCGAGCGGTCGCCTTCGGCTTCGTCGTATTCGAGTAGGCTCGTGCGAATACAGATTCCAGCGCGGTCTCTCTCACGAAGATCGTCAGGTCTAGAGGATGCTCTGCAACAATCTCAAGGAGCCAGCGAAGCCAATCTTCGGTAGCTGTCTTATCGACTGGCGCATCGTTTAATGCTTGGGCTAAGCGCTCGACCAACCTCGGAGGAACACCGTTACGGACCGCAATTTCTTGCTGCCAGTCGAGGACTGGAGGGTCTTCAAGTTGTTCCTCGGCATTTTTCAGAACTGAGCGGCGTCGTTCGAGCCACCTATCCGCGCTTCGGACGTCCGCCTCCTTCTTCCGGAAATATCCAAAAGAGCGGCGAACGATATCATCGAAACCGCTTTCGCCAGCAGTTGTAACAGCCGACAGTCGCCGTATCATCGATTGCACCTTCGGATCGGAATCCGCGGTCGCTTCAATCCGATCGAGAAGCAGTTCGATCGGATCATAAATCTCTTCGCAAGCGTCCTGCTCGGAAAAAACCGTACTTAGGAGTGATTGGGAAACAAGGTTGAGGTTATTCCTGTTCACCCTGATCGGGCTGGCTGGAACCACGATAGCGAGCCCGGTTGCAGCATATGCGGCACGCCCAGCCCTGCCCAGCGCATTCAAAATTTCATGAGGCCGTAGATCAGTTCGAGGATTTCCGTTCGGGTCATCAACTGCACTTCTGTCGGTGCCAGCCAAGACCACGACGTCGCATGGGAGATTGAGGCCCTGCGCAATCGTAGATGTCGCCGCGATTACGTCTAACCCGACCCCAGGACTCTCGACATCTCGACGTGCACGGAAAATGCCCTCTGTAAGTCTCCTTTCCAAGGGCAGCAGATCGCCATGATGTACGGCTGCCCTGCGAGCCGCAGGATCGAATGCAGCATCGGTTGACCCGACATCTTTCAAAATCGAGCGTCGAATTCCCTCCTGCACTTCATCAAGTGCGATGGTCGCTGGGGGAAGGCCACTATTGATATGATCGGCAACGCTTCGACACGCTCTAGTGTCATTGCAGAACACAATCACACGCTTGCCTACTGCGGCATATTCTGCGGCAATCTGTGCTGCCACCTCGTTCCTGTTCGAGGTAAGTCTGCCGGCAACGTTCTTGATGAGCGGAGGCTTCTCATTTGTCAGGGCTTGCACAACAAGCTTTTCCGGCCTTTTAGGGTGCCAGCCAGAGATCAGAGAAAACAACCCCAGTGGCTGAACCGGGACCCTGTTGCGGGCAGCCTTTGTAAGCTCCCTAGTTGCAAGCCGTGCCGCTTGGGCCACCTCGGAATTATCGTAGATCACACACGATCGAAGTTGTCGCGTCGGCTTCCACGGATCATCGAAAGCCTCGACATCTCGGCCAGTCACATCGCGCAACCACCGTGCAATCTCTCCGCCATTCGCGACCATGGCGGATAACAACAATAAATCTGCCTCTTTGCGAGTCCTGAGAAACGTCAATAACGCCAGCATGGAATCGATCGCGCGGGCATTTATCCGAGGGGACGTTGTGGGGTCCTCCGATCCGATAAGATGAAACTCATCGAAAACGAGAAGCCCGACCCTGGCGAACAATTCCGGTGCAAAGCCCAAAAGAGCCAAGCACCTTTCGGGCGTCATCACTGAAAACCGTGGCAACCTTTCACCGAGTTCGTCCAGCGCGATGTCCTCCACCACGCTAACGGACTCAAGATCACCGATTTGCGCCGACATGTCAGCTTCGACCTGATCCACCAAAGCGTGCGTTGGCGCTAAATAGACGACGCTTTCCGCCGAACACAGTGTCGAGGCAATTTTCAACACTGAAAGCGTTGTCTTCCCCGAACCTGTTGGGGAGGTCATCACCATCGACCGTCCCCGGTTCAGATAGCCGGTCCTGATCGCTTTGAGATGATTGATCCACAGGAAAGGACGTGAACGCGCCTGTGATAGAACCCAAGCATTCCAAGGCTCGACCTGAGCACCTGATGGCGACGGAAGTCGAACGAGCATGGCGGCCTGGATGCCATCGACCAGCCGGCGCAACAGCGTGGCGAGGTGATGCGGGCCTGCGAACTGATGATAGACGACGCCATCAATTCCCAGCTCGATTTCCTCGGCTGCGACCTGGGACAATCTAATCACGCGCTCAAGCCGTGAGCGGGGGTCCGTGTCCGGATCACCGCCACCCCATGCCTCTCTGCCGAGTTGCTGAACAGCGCGGGCGCATTCCCGCAGAAGAAGGTCTGTCGCCACTTCCCGACTATCGCCCGATATAATCGAGTCTTCGTTTAGGTTGCGCTCCGTCAACGTCCCGAGATTGCCGGTTGCTAGTTCCCTGATACTCAGGATCAACGAGCGCCTGACTGCCCTAGGCTCCCCCCTCGCTCGAAGCTGTACCGCTACTTCTGCGGCATCCGCCGCTCTATCCGCGATAAGGAACAGAAGCGTGGCCGAAATTGCCGACCCTATGGCGTCGCTTGACACGACCGTGGGGCGATCAACCGCTGCTTCGCGCACGCGAGATAGAATCTGATGAGCGCTCCCTGCGACAAAAGCCGCAGCGCGCGTTTGCTCCGGGCGGAGATCGAGTGCGACATAAGCCTCGAAGGTTGATGCAAGACGACGCACGCGATCAAGGACTTCGCCTGTCTCAGCCGTACCGGCCTCCTGCGAGCTCACACGCATCGTCGCTAACTCGATATGTGCTTCCGTCAGGAGTTCATCCAACGTTTCCGGATCAAGGCCAGGAAGATCCGGAGCTTCTCGCAGAAGGGCACGGGAACTTGAATCAAACACCAGTAAGTTCCTTGACTTTGGCAACTACCTCATCTGCAAGCTGGGCAAGCCCTTCTCGAACATCGTCAAAGGGCAGAATGCCTGCGACGCGGGACTCTGGTGATCCGCCAGCTACCTTTTCAAATCCTGACACGATATGCAGAAAACTTCCTGATTTGCGTCTGTTCTCACCAGTTGCGACAGCAACTCGAAAGTGACGTGCACCTTCCCAGAACACTTCATCGACGGCCGCCTCGGCATCGATATTAGGGACACCTTTGAGCAAGGTCACCAAATCCGCGAGTATTTCATCATCACGGTCGCCGCGTAGGATCGTCTCAATCTCCGGCCACACGCTTGAGCTGACAAGCTTACGCGGCGTCGCAGAGGCTTTGTCCTCGCAGATAACGATCCGTTTGATTTCACTTTTCGGTTCGTCGAGTTCGATAATAAAGCCATCAAACCCCTTGTCTGCTTGACGCACGTGAGGAGCGGTCATGTACCCGCTTGGAATTGATTTTCTCGCCTCAATCCAAGAAATGTGTTGAAAGAGCAAACCATCACGATGAACGATTGAGGTTGCAATTCGCTTCTTCGCTGCGTCCTTTTCCGCTTCAGTACCAGATTGAACCAATTCCACGTCTTTTGGATTGGGAGCTGTCAATTTTCTTATGACGTTTTGAGCAACTTTACCTTTCGAAGCTCGCCATTTTGGCTCAAGCGAATTGATAACGCGCTGTGCATTTTCTTCTTGGCGCAGGTAGAGAAAAGCCAGAATTGCGACCAATCGTTTCCGATCTTTCGCGATTATCGACCACTCGGAGAACCTACATTCAGTAGATGACGCGGGTTGCAATAAGATCGGCATAATATGTGGTGCTCGCCAAAGAGAGAGACGCGGGAAAAGCTGTTCCTTGCCACCAAGCACTCTTTGGAATTTTGACGGCGACGACCAGATCGCGTTGGCTTTTGGCAATCAACAGCAAGCCGCCCTCCGGTTGTGCTCAATCACCAGCCCAAGCGGCTAAAAAGCGACCGCTCTGAGGGCAAGATCAGGCGATCGTCCCAACCGACCGTTTTGGCTCTGGGCTTCTCGGCGCCGTCTCGCGTGACAATTTTGAGCTCTCCCTCATTGCGAAGGAATACAATCTGGCGGCTGAGAATATCCGATGTGACCGGCGTGTCATTGCAATTGCCGGCAAATAGCTCCTCAACAACAAGCCCCGCGCCGTTGCGATTTGCCGTATGGATCATGCGCGGGAGTTGATCCAGAACAGTCGCTTCCGAGCGCTTCATCGCGTCGTCATCGAACATAAAAGTTAGAAATCCCTGGCGCAAATCCTTCGATGGATCGAAACCGAGTGCGTGGAATCCAGCGCCACCATGATGTTGGAAATGGTTGTTCAGCCGCCAATGCAATTTACCCATTTCATCACGAGCTTGCCGATGGTTGGATAGGTGCAATAGCCAGTAGGATCGATGCGCTTCGACGGAATGGATGAAAAAGGGCGTATAAAATCGAGATCCAGTTCGATTTTGAATGTGGCGATATAGGCCATTCTGAATCAGATAGCGCCACCCTTCTCCTGTACGGAGATCGGTCAACGCACGAACATCCTCGCGGTTTAGGTCAATATTCAGAAGCGCTTGCGTTTCCGCAGTCTTTACCGACAGGAAATCGATAAGAGCGTCGACAGCAAATGTCAGCAATATTTCTGGATTCTTTAACGTCCCTAGGATCGTGCGTATCGTCTGAAGACGCACGTCGCTCCAACCATATTGATCGAGAAAGAATAGAGAGCGATGCGCTGAGCCCTTTTTCTGAATGTGCGCGATCACATCATTGCAAGCGTCCTCGAAAAGAGCCTCACAAATGAAAATGTCCTGGCCTAGACGCGAGCCATAGCCGCGCTTTTGAAGCACATCCCTCAGGAAGGCTACATGGTGAGGATTGGCATCGATAAAGAAGAAGTCAGCCTTGACGTTGAAGCCTTTCGTGCGTGCGGCATTTAAAGCTTTTTCAGCAGTCTCAACCGCAGCCAATAACCGGAGCGGTGAACCGTCTACCTGGGCAGAACCTCGCCGATAGAGGCCACCTCCGCTGAAGCCATCAACAATGGTCAAGTTGAGCATTGTTTGGCTGGGAGTACGTGTCAGCCGTTCAATATAGATTCCAAGGTATTGTTCAAAAATATCGTGCTTCGCGACGCTATGTGCCCCGAGAACAGGTAGTGGCTGGCCGAGTTTCCACTCATACTGTCCGCTCATTGGCTATGGCGCTCCGTTGCTCCTAGCAAATCATCAAAACTTCGATTATCGAACGCGCTCTGATGCGCAGGTAACAGGCTGATGCTCTCGCCCAAGAACAAGGCGAGGACAGTCACATCCAAGATCAAAATGTTGTAGCTTAGTATGCGCCCCCGCTTTCCAGCTACGTTGTCAAGGTAACAGCGAAGCTTTCGGCATTTCGTCCCAAACCTTATTCCGATATACGCGCCCGTTGGCCTTTTTGGAACGACGCTTGTTATCTTTGCCCCAAGTCCCCCACTGTTTAAAGAAAAACGCAGTATCGTGCGCCGCACAGCGGTCGAAGATTTCGTCAATCCATTCTTCACGAATCGGGCGGGCCGCCCTCCCACTCTCACCACCAACGATTGCCCAATGGATATCGTGAAGATCGACCGCACCTACGGAACCGATCAGTGGCTCAAATGAGATGAACCGGATAGCTGCGGGTACGCTCCGCAAATGGTCGATGCGGCTCACGACGTCGGAATTCTCGACGCTCGTGCCCAACCATACATTCGGTAGAACCTCGCCAATCTTGGAGCGGACAAGCGCGCTCATTCGCTCAGGGCGTTTCGTAAGGATTTGATAGTGATGGTGTGGGGTCTCACGCATGACGCTCCACACTTTCATGATAAAGGCATCAGTTACCCGATCATGAAATAGATCAGACATTGAATTGACAAAAATCTTCCTCGGCTTTTTCCATCGCAAAGGAATGCCTAATGCAGCCTCGTCTGCACGAACGATACCATTCCAAATCGTTCGCTTTCCACTCCGCCGAGTCAGACCCTTGTATTTTGGTACATTCATCGCCTGAAGGCGTTTTGCCATTTCCATGGCATAGCAATTCGTACAACCAGCGCTGACGATCGAGCAGCCTGCGACCGGATTCCAGGTGGCATCAGTCCACTCAATCTGTGTTTCGGCCATAACAGCCCCCGCGCTACTTACAAATCTCGCTCATCGACGACAACCAATAACGGCTTAACTGTTAATACCGGGTGGAAACCCGGACTGTAACGATTTCGGGGCCTAAAACGCTACGTGTGCGCTCCCCGTCTTTGAGCCTATCGACTCCGGCACACTCTCAGCATGGAGCACTTGCCGCAGCGAGCGTTGTCTCGCAATCATCGGCTACCAACATAAACCGCCGGGACCATGACATGCGCCAGCAGCTATTCCTAAGAACAAAATAGGAACATTTATTTTGGTGGTCAAGACCCGAACGATCCCCTCATTTGCTGGGCGCGCCGGGCTTTCGCGAACCCGCGATCCGTGGCGATGAAACGCTCCAGCATGGGCACGATTAGTTTGACCGGGTCGGTGGCCGATTGGCCAGTCTCGCGGCCCAGCACTTCGGCATAGGCGACAAGATCGCGATGGAGCGGCGCAGGCAGCTCCACCGTGATTTTCACGGGCTTGTCGTCGGCAATCGGACCGAGTTTCAGCTTGGTCATTTCAACCTCTGTAGGGTTCAAGCACAAGATCGCGCGTGACGATGACGCGGACGGGGAATCCCGGCCGGATAGTCAGCGTCGGCGCGACGTTGAGCTGGCGGCGGATGATCTGCTGGCCGGCATCGTTGATGGTGTCCTGGCCGCCGTTGCGGATGGCGCGCAACAGGCGGTCGTCGTCATCGACAGCCAGCTCCGCGCCGACGGAGAGCAGCGTCGAGAGGCCGGCGGCCTTGGCGAGATCCCACCAGTGATAGTCAACGCCATCCTCAAGACCGGCATAGCCTTGCGTGTCCGCGCCGGGCTGGCGCTCCAGCACGATGGAGCGACCGTTGGGGAGGATCAGCCTGTTCCAGACGAGCAGCACACGGCGCTGACCGAACTGCACGTTGTTGTCGTACTGCCCGATGATCCGCGTGCCCTGCGGCACTAGTAGGATGCGGCCTGTCGGGCTGTCGTAGATGTTTTCGGTCACTTGCGCCGTGATCTGGCCCGGCAGATCGGAACGAATGCCGGTAATCAACGCGGCCGATATGACGGCTCCGGCCTGAAGGACATAAGGCGATGCCGGCGGCATCACGCGATCCGACGACGTGGTGCGGCGATCGACGGCGGCGTTGAGGAAAGCAAGCTGCTTGTCCTGCGCAGTCGGCTGTGCGGATTGTCCATTGAGGCCCGCAAGATCGAGGCCGGCGAGGTTCGGCATCGCCGTGCTTCCCGGCGTACCGGCCGGATTCGTGGTGCGTGCCTCGGTCTGAAAAAACACCTTGCTGACGCGCGCGGCTTCTTCCTCGGCAAGCCGGCGTTCCTCGGCACGATCGACCGTTGGCGTTACGACCGAGGGCGGCACGACAGGCTGGCCACGGTTCTGCGCGTTGACAATGGGCCGACCGAGATCGCCCGGCAGCGCCGGGCCAAGAACCGGGCCGGTATAATCCTTCGGCAGACCGGCAAGGCCATCGGCGGTCTGCCGGTTGTCGGTCGAATAGAGTTCTTCGCCGCTCTTGCCGGCGTCACGGGTCTGAAGCGCGTAGATCAGCGCCCCGCCGATCCCGACCAAGGCGACGGTGCCGACGCTGGCGAGCACCTTGCGCGACAGCCGCGTGACGCGCGGCGGTTCGGCGCGAAGCCGCATCGGCCCGGCGTTGTTTTCGGTATCGGTCATGACGACGGCCTCCCGTCGGTACGGACAATCCTGACGATCTGTTGCTGCTTGCCGCTGCCAAGGCGCAGCTCGGCCGCGCCGAACAGGCGGTCCACGATCAGGATGTTGTGGTAGATGCGGCTGTTGACGATCTGCGCTTCGCCGTCCGCGCCGATGACGAAGATCGGCGGCATTTCGCCTTGCGCGATCCCACGCGGAAACTCGACATAGACACGGCGGCCATCGTCATAGACAGCGACCGGCTTCCACGGCGGCGCGTCGCCTGTGAGCCCATAGCGATAATTGCGCGCGGCCGCGGCCGGAATGACCGGCGTAGCCGGAACGCTACCGCGCTGCCCGGCCCGCGGTTGCGGATAAGCCCAGGCGACGGCCGGCATATAGGGCTTCTCCCCGGAGCGCAGCTCAATCATGTAAACACGCCGGTCGGTCGTCACGATGAGATTGGTCGTGATGTCCGGCCGCGTCGGCTTGACGAGGATGTGGACGCGGCGGGTCATGCCGCTGCCGCTTTCCGTATCGCCAATGGCCCATCGCGCCGTGTCGCCGGCCGCGATCGGTCCCGCGCCAGTCAGGCTCTCGCCTGCCTCCAATGCGATGTCGGTGATCTGGCCGGGCGCGGCATAGACCTGATAGAGCGCGCCGTCGCTCCATGGATAAATCTGGATCGCATTGAAATAGCCTTCGCGGCGCGGCTGCACGCGCGCCGCTGCGTTGGCGTGCTCGACACGGCCGACCGGCGTAGCGGCTGCCGTACCGCCTTTCGCCGGCGTCCAGGCCGGAGGAATGTGCAACGGCTTTGGCCGATCGTCGGTGACGGATGCGGGCACGGCCGGCAACGGCGGCACATCGGCGTCGTAGCTGATCTGCGGCGGCTTGTAGGTTGCGCAACCTGCGAGCATGGTCGCGGAAAGCAGCAAAATCGGAAAGGCGGATTTACGGAAACCCGGAATAGCGGCGATACGGAAAGCCGTGCTCATTGGCTCATCTCCCGCGACCAGTTGATGGCGTTGACGTAGATGCCGAGCGGATTGGCCTTCAGCCGTTCGGCATCGCGCGGCGGCTGGATCGCGATGGTGAGGATCGCGGTCCATCGTTCGGTGGTGGAGAGCTGGCCGTTCTCGTAGTGACGTTCGGTCCACGCCACCCGGAAGGAATCCGCCGACGCGCGGATGACGCTGGAGACTTCAACGGCGATCTGCTGCTTGCCGACCTTGGCAAAAGGATCGTTGGCACGGGCGTAGTCGTTGAGCGCCGCCGCGCCGCGATCGGTCGTCCAGTCGTAGGCGCGTAGCCAGTTTTGCCGCACGATGATCGGATCGGCCGGGATCGAGCGGACCTGCTCGATGAAACGTGCCAAATGCCACGCCACTTGCGGATCGCTGGGTTTGTAGTCGGCCTTGGCCGCTGCGACGGCCTGTGCCTGGCCGAGCTTGTCCACCTGCACCACCCACGGCACGACGGTCCCGCGGGCGGATTGCCAAACCAGGGCGGAGGCGAAGCCGGCCGACAGGATCAGCGATCCGAAGGCCATGAGCCGCCAGTTCCTCGCCTGCACGCGGGCTGAACCGATACGGTCATCCCAGACCTGTGCGGCGCGCTGATATGGCGTTTCGGGTTGCGGGGTCTTGCCGTAATGCGTGGCGGGTCGCCTGAACAGATTCATGAGCGGTCACTTTCGGAGAGGTTGACGGAAGAACCGGAGCCATGGCCGTCGCCGGAGCGCAGGGCGTGAGCGGTCGTCTGGACGGCATGGCTGGCATGGCCGGATCGGCGCATCCGCTGCGCCCAGCCGGGCGGCGTGCCCGTGGCCTGCGGGGATGCGGACGCACCGTCTTCGGTGCCGCCGACCGTGCCCATGGTCGATGAGCCGCCGGTTGCGCCGAAGCCGGATTTGACGCCTTCGGAAAAGCTGGATTTGACGCTTCCGCCGGCGCGGCGCAGCGGCGATGTGGCCGCGCCGCCGGCGGCACGCGCGATGCCACCGAGACCGGAGGCAACGCCGGACGCGCCGGACTGGGCGAACGAGCCGAGACTGTAGGCCGCGGACGCCGCGCCGGCTGCGGTCGCGCCCGCGCGCACGGCGGCTGCACCGCCGGACAATGCGGCGGCTCCGCCACGCGCGGCCAGCATTGCGCCGCCGCCGGCTGCAAAGGCTGCACCGCCAACGGCAAGCCCCGTTCCCATCACCGCGCCAGCGCCGAGTTGCGGGCCTCCGCTGACAAGGCCGGATGCGATGCCGGGACCGAAGATGCCGAGTCCGACCAGTGAAAGTGCCGCCAGCACGATCGCCATGGCGTCATCGATGGTTGGCGTTACGCCGCCGAAACCTTGCGTGAACTGGCTGAACAGCGTCGAGCCGATGCCGATGATGACGGCCAGCACCAACACCTTGATGCCGCTGGAAATCACATTGCCAAGCACGCGCTCGGCCATGAAGGCGGTCTTGCCGAACAAGCCGAACGGGATCAGCACGAATCCAGCGAGCGTGGACAGCTTGAACTCGATCAGCGTCACGAAAAGCTGGATCGCCAAAATGAAGAACGCGAGGATGACCAGCGCCCAGGCGAACAGCAGGCACGCGATCTGGATGAAGTTCTCGAAGAATGCGACCCAGCCCATCAGGTCGGAAATGGATTCGAGCAGCGGCCGCGCCGCGTCGAGGCCGGTTTGCGCCACCTTGCCGGGGCGCATCAGATCCTGCACGGTGAAGCCCGTGCCGCTGGCCTTCAGGCCGAGACCGGCGAAGCTGTCGAAGACGATTTTCGCCAGGTTGTTCCAGTTGCCGATCAGGTAGGCGAACACGCCGACGAACAGCGTCTTCTTGACCAGCCGCGCCATGATGTCGTCATCGGCACCCCAGCTCCAGAATAGCGCGGCCAAGGTCACGTCGATGACGATCAGGGTGGTGGCGATGAAGGCGACTTCGCCGCCGAGCAGGCCGAATCCTGAGTCGATGTAGCGGGTGAAAGTCCCGAGAAAATTGTCGATGACGCCGGAGCCGCCCATCAGCGTGCCTCCGTCCTGTTCGCCGCTGACGGCGCAGGCGTGCGGCCAAGGAAGCGGTCGCGCGTCTTCGCCCATGTCCGCAGACATCCGGCGTCGTCGGTCGCCCGCTGGCCGAGCTGCTGGCACCGGTGCTGGCTCTCGCGCAGCGGATCGCGTTCGGGCTCAAGGGCGCGCGCCGGTGGCGATGCCGGCGCGTCTTCCTTGCGCGTCATCTCGACCACGGTTGCGGTGATCGCGATAGCGACGAACACGATCGCACCGAGACGCGCCAGCATCTTGCCATCCATGACATTGCTCCCCTTCTGGCCCTCAGTTGCCAAACATGCGGGCGTTACCGGGCGTGTAGCCCGCGCCCGGCGTCAGGAAGCGGCGGCGCTGCTCGCGGCCCTGTTCGGCCGCGGCCGCACGTTCGGCCTGTGACAGCGCATCGGCGCGGCCGTTGGCCGAGACGAGTGCCACCAGGTCGGAGAGCTGCTGCGATTGCAGCGCGAGCAACTGGTTGCCGGCTTGCGTCGCTTGCAGCGCGCCGGTCGCACCCTGGCTCTGGCTAACGAGGTTCGACATTTGCGTGCGGTTGGTGTCGATGTTTCCGACAACGCCCGCCTGCACGCGCATGGCGTCCTGCAAGCTGCCGACCGTGTTTTGCCAGCGCGAGCGCGCATCGGCGACAAGCTGCCGGTCCGTCGCCGACATGGAGACGTTGGCGTATTTCTGGCTGAACATCTGGTCGATCTTCTGCACGTCGAAGCCGATGTTCTGCGCCTGATTCAAAAGCTGCTGCGTCTTCTGCACCGACTGCTGAAGCTGCTGGAGCGAGGAGAACGGCAGGCTCGCGAGATTGCGCGCCTGATTGATGAGCATCTGCGCTTCGTTCTGAAGCGAGGTGATCTGGTGCGTGATCTGCTCCAGCGCTCGTGCCGCCTGAATGACGTTCTGCGCATAGTTCGACGGATCGAACACAATGAGGGCGTGCGCCGGCGTCACCAGTATCGGCGACAATGCGACGGGCGCGGCAAGCATGGTCGCGGCCATGAGAATGGCGCGCGAACGGGAATGACGGATCATCATGGTTGAAGCTCCTCTTCTGTCAGGGGGATGAGCGTGGAAAAGTTCGGAAGGAGATCGACGGCCCAACCGGCATCGCGGGCGGTGAGCCAGGCCGTCAGGAATCCCTCGCGGCCGTGTTCGGCAACGATTTGCGCAATCAACGTCTGGTCGGATTTGGAAGACGCGGCGCAGAGCGCGAGGCCCACTTCCGACAGACCAAGCTCGAACAGGCGGTTGCCGCGCCGTGACTGGCAGTAATAGTCCCGCTTCGGCGTGGCCCGCGCGAGGATTTCGATCTGGCGGTCATTGAGCCCGAAGCGGCGATAGATCGCCGTAATCTGCGGTTCGATGGCACGTTCGTTCGGCAGAAGCAGCCGCGTCGGGCAGCTTTCGATGATCGCTGGCGCAATGGCCGAATTGTCGATGTCGGACAGGCTTTGCGTGGCGAAGATGACAGACGCATTCTTTTTTCTGAGCGTCTTCAGCCATTCGCGGAGCTGGCCGGCGAAACCCTCGTCGTCCAGCGCAAGCCAGCCTTCGTCGATGATGAGCATCGTCGGGCGGCCGTCGAGCCGGTCGCCGATGCGATGAAAGAGATACGCCAGCACGGCGGGCGCTGCACCCGTCCCGACAAGGCCCTCAATCTCAAACGCCTGTACGTCGGCCGAGCCGAGATGTTCGGACTCCGCGTCGAGCAGGCGTCCGTAAGGACCGCCGACGCAATACGGCCGAAGGGCTTGTTTCAGGTCATTGGATTGTAGCAGCACCGCGAGGCCGGTGATGGTGCGTTCCCCGACCGGCGCGGAGGCAAGCGAGGTCAGCGCCGTCCAAAGATGCTCCTTCACCTCCGGCGTGATCGCGATGCCTTCACGCATCAGGATCGCCACGATCCAGTCGGCGGCCCAGGCGCGTTCATAGGTGTCGTGGATGCGGGCGAGCGGCTGGAGCGAAACCGAGAACTCGTCCCCTTCGGTCAGTCCGCCGCCGAGATCGTGCCAGTCTCCACCCATGGCGAGCGACGCGGCGCGGATCGAACCGCCGAAATCGAAGGCGAAGACCTGGGCATCGGCGTAGCGGCGGAACTGCAAGGCCATCAGCGCCAGCAGCACGGACTTGCCCGCGCCGGTCGGGCCGACGACCAGCGTGTGGCCGACGTCGCCGACATGAAGGGATAACCGGAACGGGGTGCTTCCCTCGGTCTTGCCGTAAAGCAAGGGGGGCGCACCGAAGTGTTCATCCCGTTCCGGCCCCGCCCACACGGCGCTCAAGGGGATCATGTGGGCGAGATTCAAAGTACTGATAGGTGGTTGCCGGACATTGGCATAGGCATGGCCGGGCAAGCTGCCGAGCCATGCGTCCACCGCGTTGACCGTCTCGATCATCGCCGTGAAGTCGCGGCCCTGAATGACCTTCTCGACAAGGCGCAACTTCTCCTGCGCCAGTCGCGGATCGGCGTCCCATACCGTGATCGTCGCGGTGACGTAGGCCATGCCCGCCACGTCGGCCCCAAGCTCCTGAAGGGCCATGTCGGCGTCGGCGGCCTTGTTCGCCGCATCGGTATCGACCAACACCGATTGCTCGTTGGTCATCACTTCTTTCAGGATCGCGGCGACGCTCTTGCGCTTGGCGAACCATTGCCGCCTGATCTTGGTCAGCAGCTTCGTCGCATCCGTCTTGTCGAGCAGGATCGCGCGGGTGCTCCAGCGATACGGGAACGCCAACTTGTTCAAATCGTCCAACAGGCCGGGCGTCGTCGCGGTCGGAAATCCGACGATGGTGAGGACACGCACATGCTGGTCGCCAAGGCGCGGCTCCAGCCCGCCGGTCAGCGGCTGGTCCGCTAGCAGCGCGTCGAGATAGATCGGGGTTTCCGGCACGCGCACGCGATGGCGCTTGGTCGAAACCGTCGAGTGCAGATAGGTCAGCGTCTCGGCATCATCGAGCCAGGCGCATTCCGGCATGAATCCGTCGAGCAGCGCCAGCACGCGATCGGTGCGATCGGTGAACGCGCGCAGGATCTCGTGCGGATCGACGCCCGATTGCTCGCGACCTTCGTAGAGCCAGGTTTCCGCGCGCGCGGCTTCCTCGGCCGGCGGCAGGTAGAGGAAAGTCAGGAAATAGCCCGATACGAAATGCGCTCCCGCTTCCTCGAAGTCGGCTTTGCGCTCGGCATCGACAATGGCCGATGCCGGATCGGGAAAGATGCAATGCGGATAGGTCGAAGCCTCGTGCCGCTGCGCCTCGACAAAAATGCTCCAGCCGGAGCCGAGACGGCGGAAGGCATTGTTGATGCGGCCGGCGACGGCGACCAGCTCGGCCGCGACGGCGGAATCCAGATCGGGACCGCGAAACCGCGCCGTGCGTTGGAAAGAACCGTCCTTGTTCAAGACGACGCCCTCGGCAACGAGCGCGACCCAGGGCAGATAGTCGGCAAGCCGAGAAGTGGTGCGGTGATATTCGGCGAGGTTGAGCATGGTGCGTGCGCCCTCAGACCGACAGATGACCGGGGATGCGCAAATGTCTGCGCCCGACTTCGACAAAGAGTGGATCGCGCTTCGCCGCCCATACGGCCGCGAAGTGGCCGATGGCCCATATCAGCAGTCCGACCAGCCAGAGACGCAGGCCAAGGCCGACCGCGCCGGCCAGCGTGCCGTTCATGATGGCGATGGAGCGCGGAGCGCCGCCGAGCAGAATGTGTTCGGTCAGCGCGCGATGCACCGGGATCGTGTATCCCGGCACCGCATCGAGTTGTTCAAAGGCGGTCGCCATCAGACGAGCGCCCCGCCGCCAAAGCTGAAGAACGACAGGAAGAAGCTCGACGCCGCGAACGCGATCGATAGGCCGAACACGATCTGGATCAGGCGGCGGAAGCCGTCCGACGTATCGCCGAACGCCAGTGCCAGGCCAGTCGCGATGATGATGATAACGGCAACGATCTTGGCAACCGGACCCTCGATCGACTGGAGGATTTGCTGAAGCGGCTGCTCCCACGGCATCGACGAACCAGAAGCATGGGCGGCCGGCGCAAGGACGAGGTTGACATAGGTAATGGCGGCAACCGTCGCGATGGTACGACGGACGCGCATGGTGATGCGGATCATGCGGAGTCTCCTGTGTTCGGGTTGGCTTGAGTGATGCGGTAATCGCCGTTCGGGCCGAGACCTTCGACGCGGGCGAGTTCGGCGAGCCGGCGCGCGGAGCCGCGGCCGGAAAGGACGGCAACGAGGTCGATGGTCTCGGCAATGAGCGCACGGGGGACCGTGACGACGGCCTCCTGAATGAGCTGTTCGAGCCGGCGCAGCGCGCCGATGCCGGTGCCCGCGTGAATGGTGCCGATACCGCCTGGATGGCCGGTGCCCCATGCTTTCAGTAGGTCGAGCGCTTCAGCGCCGCGCACCTCGCCGATGGGAATGCGGTCGGGCCGAAGGCGCAGCGAGGAGCGAACCAGATCGGAGAGCGTCGCCACGCCGTCTTTCGTCCGCATGGCGACGAGGTTCGGTGCGGCACATTGCAGCTCTCGCGTGTCCTCGATGATGACGACGCGATCCGCGCCCTTCGCCACTTCGGCGAGGAGCGCGTTCGTCAAGGTGGTCTTGCCGGTCGATGTGCCGCCGGCGACGAGAATGTTGGCGCGGGATGCGACGGCCGCGCGTAGCGTCGCAGCCTGGTCGGCGGTCATGATGCCCGCCGCCACATAGTCGGCGAGGCTGAACACCGCGACGGCGGGCTTGCGGATGGCGAAGGCCGGCGCTGCGACGACAGGCGGCAACAGTCCCTCGAACCGTTCGCCGGTCTCGGGCAATTCGGCCGAGACGCGCGGCGCGCGGGCGTGAACCTCCGCGCCGACATGATGGGCGACCAGCCGCACGATGCGTTCGCCATCGGCGGCCGTCATCGTCTCGCCGGTGTCGGACAGCCCCTCCGACAGCCGGTCCACCCAAATCCGGCCATCGGGATTCAGCATCACCTCGACCACGGCCGGGTCTTCCAGAAAGCGCGCGATCGCTGCGCCGAGCGCGGTGCGCAACATGCGTGCGCCGCGCGCTATCGCTTCCGGTTTCTGGTGTGGTGATGACATTGCGGCCCCGTTTCTTGGCGGGGCGCGACAGACGGTCCCCGCAGCGGGGTCGATTAAAAGAGCCCGAAGCCGGGCCGGTTCAACAAGTATCTGGCTGCGTGCGGGGAACGGTGGTGATCGGCGGCGAATGGGACGGGTCGAATACTCAGGCGAGATCGTCACTCGTCTTTGCAACATCGCCATGGGCCTTGTTCTCGAACGAGTCGATGTCCCGCGACAGCTCTTTCAAGAACCTGTCTCCTGTCGCCAGACGCTTGCCGAGTGTGAGCAGGAAGCCCTTGAACCGCTCCGCGCCTTTCGCCTTCGCGGATGCCTGCGCGCCATCGGGTACGGGCGGCGTAACCAAGAGCCAGAATTGAACGAACAGCGAGACGGTCTCGCCGAGCACGGCGAGATCTTCGTCGAGCCCGTCGATCTGGCGGCCGAGCTTGTCCAGGCGGCGCGACATGGCCGCCTCCAGCTTTTCGGCGGAATCGCCGGACAGAAAGGAGGCAACGGCCGCCTCGATGATGGCGGATTTCGAGACTTGTCGCCGCAGCGCCAGCGCTTCGACCTGGGTGAGCAGTTCCGGATTGAAATAGACATTCATGCGGGTGCGGGCCGTCATGCGCGCCTCCTAAAGCTCGATGCCATCGCCAGGGTCGAGGGACGCTTGCCGTGCGACCAGACGGATATGCGAACGCAGCGCGCGGGCCTTCGCCGCGTCGATGTCGGGCTCGTCGTCCAGAAGATCGAACTCCTGCTCCGGCGGGCGCGGCGGCGCGACGATTTCCTCATGCTCAGGCAACTCTGGTTCGCGGCGAATGCCGGCATTGGCGGGATCGCCGTCGCCGCCGACGGTAGCGCTTGTGGCCAAAGCGTTGGCGGCGGTGACGACACGGCGCGACCAGTCATCCGACCTTCCATGCACTGCTTCCGCTGGTCGAGTTGCGGGATCGGGCGGCGGCAGAATGCGTTCCTTGAAGCGCGCATCCTCATAGTAGCGGGCTTTGGTCGCGCGGATCGGCGGCGTGCCCGCCACCATGACGATTTCGTCGGCGGGCGGAAGTTGCATGATCTCGCCGGGCGTGAGCAGCGGCCGCGCCGTCTCCTGCCGCGACACCATGAGATGCCCCAGCCACGGCGACAATCTGTGCCCGGCGTAGTTGGTGGAATCGCGCAGCTCCGTCGCCGTGCCGAGCGAATCCGATACGCGCTTGGCGGTGCGCTCGTCGTTGGTCGCGAAGGCGACGCGGACGTGGCAGTTGTCGAGGATGGAATTGTTCGGGCCGTAAGCGCGCTCGATCTGGTTGAGGCTCTGCGCAATCAGGAAGCTTTTGATCCCATAGCCGGCCATGAAGGCGAGCGCCGATTCAAAGAAATCGAGCCGGCCGAGTGCGGGAAACTCGTCCAGCATCAGCAGCAGGCGGCGACGCTTGCCGGAGGTTTTCAGTTCTTCGGTTAGTCTGCGGCCGATCTGGTTGAGGATCAGCCGAATCAAAGGTTTCGTGCGGTTGATGTCGGAAGGCGGGACCACGAGATAGAGGCTCACCGCCTCACCGCTTGCCACCAGATCGGCGATGCGCCAGTCGCAGCGCGCCGTGACGCGCGCCACGACGGGATCGCGGTAGAGGCCGAGAAAACTCATAGCTGTGCTCAGCACACCGGAGCGTTCGTTCTCGGACTTGTTCAACAGTTCGCGGGCCGACGACGCGATGACGGGATGAACACCGGCCTCGCCGAGATGCGGTGTGTCCATCATGGCGCGCAAGGTGGCTTCGACCGGGCGGCGCGGATCGGACAGGAAGTTGGCGACGCCGGCCAGCGTCTTGTCCTTTTCCGCATAGAGAACGTGGAGGATCGCGCCGACCAGAAGGGAATGGCTGGTCTTTTCCCAGTGGTTGCGCTTGTCCAAGCTCCCTTCCGGATCGACCAGAATATCCGCGATGTTCTGCACGTCGCGAACTTCCCATTCGCCCTGCCGTACTTCCAGAAGCGGATTGTAGGCCGATGACTTAGCGTTGGTCGGATCGAACAGCAGCACGCGGCCGTGCTTCGCGCGGAAGCCGGCCGTGAGATCCCAGTTCTCGCCTTTGATGTCGTGAACGATGCAGCTTCCCGGCCAGGTCAGCAGCGTCGGCACAACGAGGCCGACGCCTTTACCCGATCGCGTCGGTGCGAAGCACAACACATGCTCGGGGCCGTCATGGCGCAGGTATTCGCGTTCAAACCGGCCAAGCACGACGCCATCGGGGTCGAGCAGCCCGGCAGCGCGGATTTCCCTGTTCTCCGCCCATCGGGCAGAACCGTAGGTCGCGACGTTGCGGGATTCGCGCGCGCGAATGACCGACATGGTGATGGCAGCAACGATGGCGATGAAGCCGCCGGACACCGCAATGAAGGCGCCTTCGGTGAAGATCGACGGCGCATAGGCGTCGAATGAGAACCACCACCAGAAGAAGGCCGGCGGATAGTAGATCGGCCAGCCCGCCAGCTCGAACCATGGATTGCCAAGCTGCGCCTGAAAACCGAGCCGCCATGCGGTCCACTGGGTTGCAACCCACATCATCACCAGAACGATGGTGAAGACGACGGCGATCTGGCCCCAAAGGATTCGGCCTCCGCGCATACGGACTCCATTCGGCAAAAGGGATGGAGCCGATCAGAGAATAAGCATTTGCATGATAGGCAACAGGAAAGAAGATGCGGGAGGGCTACCGGATACTATCGGCGGCAAATAGGACCATTGCAGCCCTAGCTCACGGCGTCAGTTCAGAAATCTCAAGCTTTGAGACAAAATCGGGAGAGCGTGACATCTCCCTTCACCTACATCGGAGTAATGGCGGGCTATTCCCACGGAAGAACTCATCGGGTGCGAGCACTTCGGCTCATCTGGTTTGCGAGATCGAGCAGATTCCTTAGAACCGCACTGCGATTATGCGGCGACCAGACCCCTGAGAACGGCACCGGCTCCGGCTCATCGAGGAACGGCAGGAATACGACGCCGGGAGGTCGAATCAGTGTATGCGCGCTCCCAGCGATCGTCACGCCATAGCCTTGCGCAATCATCGACAGCAGCGAGCCGCGCTCGACAGCAAGGCGAAGGATCGACGGAGAGAGCCAGCGCCCAGCCAAACGCAGCAGGATATGGTCATGCACCTGCGGTCCCGTGCCGCCATAGCGGACTAGAAAGGCTTCACCCGCCAGATCGGCCCAGGTGATACCATTGCGGTCGACGAGCGGATGGTTGGCCGGCAGCGCGACCACCAGCGGCTCGGTCCAGATGCATGTCGAGTGTAAATCGGGATATTCTGGCGTGCCGGCGACGAATGCCACGTCGAGACGACCGGCGCGCAGTTGGCTCACCACCTCGGATGCCGTCCCTTCGGCGATCTCCACGTCGACGTCGGGATACTGCGCGTGATACTGGCCGACCACCTCGGTCAGAAAGCTGCCGGGAATGAGCGCATGAACACCGATACGCAACCGGCCGCGGTCGCCGCGCGTCATCATCCCGATCGTTTTCACGGCATGGTCGAGCTGCGCGACGCTTATCGCCACCCGCTCGACGAAACATCGTCCAGCATCGGTTAGCTTAACGCCGCGAGCATGACGCTCGAACAGCGGGATGCCAAACGTGTCTTCAAGAGCTTTGATGCGCTCGCTGATGCTCGACTGGCTGACGCCCAGTGCATTCGCCGCGTGGCGGAAATTCAGATACTCGGCGACTGCTAGAGTTTGAATTAGCGCCGTCAGCGTGATGCGCGACCCGAGCGGCGAACCACGCCGCGCGAAACTTTCCTGAATCGATATTCGATTCTGTTCTCGCGGATTTTGAGAGATCGAAGTATCAGAGCGCTTGGCGGACTCATCACCGTCCGCGAGCCCCGACCGCTCATCGGCATCAATCCCTTTCCCTGCCCACTCGTTGTTCGACGACGGAAAACCACCAGCACCGAAATTTGTCGTCGTCTCCGGTTTACCGGCATTGGAGACGTCAGTGAGGGCGACGGATATAGCGACGACAGCCTCGCCCATATTCTCGTAGACAGGATTCACCGATACGAGAAAGTCCCGTCCGCGAAACGCGATCTTGTGTTTTTGAATGCTTTTACCGGCATCGAACGCGCTGAAATCGCGACGAGCGTTGGCGACCAGTTCAGGCGAGCAAAAATCTAGCATTGATTTGCCGGCGACAGCATGAAGGGGTGCCCCGCAAAGTTTTGCGTAGCTGGGACTTGCCGCGAGATAGCGCGTCTCCCGGTCCAACACGCAAATTGGAAGCGCTGGTGAAGGGTCAGCCTGGTTAGTCATCGAGCTTGTTTTGACGCGCTTGCTCACTTCGGACTCACACCCTCATGGAACGAGCACTAGGCTGCCGGTAGTCTTCCCGCTGGAGAGCGCGTCGGCTGCACGCGCAGCCATTCCCGCCTGGACCGGCGGACACGGCACCAACCCATACGAGCAGAATACACAGCAATCGCCCGTTTTTGGTTTCAGCCGTGCACCGCATCCCTTGCAATGATAATAAAATTGACATGCATCTGTCGGCATCGCCTCGAGAGCCAGATGCCCGCACTCCGGGCAGGTGATTGTCGATTGCAATTCCATCGGACAAGACCTTCTTGATTTGCGCATCTCAACATCAGCTTTTGATGGTTTGGCGATTTCGTCGGGAGCGGCAAAAATCACAGATGCACGATCGCCCATCATGCTCCGCAGGCATGATGGCCGACGCGTCGGCTTCCCCCATGCTCGGCATTTGAGACCGGGTAATCCGCTCGGAGGCGGCTCCGGGCTTCGTTGTCTCTTTGAGGAATGATAGCCGCCTGCCTTGCGACCCCAAAGATCGGAGAGGGTCGGCCCTGTCATGTTGCGACCCGGTTCAAACGAGTGGTAGGCAACGCATGTCCTGAAGTCGCGCTGTCCCGATCGACGGCACCGGGTTGCGCAGTCGCACCGGAAGCGCCAACGACGCCAGCGAGCACCAGCTTCCACAGACGCTTCATCGATCTCTTTCCGCGTTGCGCGAGACTAGATATTTAACGAGCGCGGCCGCTGTGAGCAGCAGAATAATCACCACCAACAGCCCAACGAACCCCATTTCCCACATTATCCCCGAGGCTATGTTGTGCATTACGGTTCACCCATTCGGCGGGCTCCGGAATGCGCGGGCGTCGTTTTGCGAGCCAAATCTGGCACGTCGCGACCCTTAGCGAATTCAGCTTACCGACTCGCCTCTGGAACGTTCGATGCGCACGCCGCATAGAACTTCTTTTGAAATCAATTCAACGAAGGGTTCTGTTGTTAACGAAATCGGACGTTCGTTCGCACGACCACATGCCAGTTTTAGGTCCGCCGCGATAGTTGCAAGCTTTCGAACCGATATGCCGAGCAGCGACCCAGTTCTCTGGCGAGACTGCGGGCGTCATCCGCTCTGCGGGCGTCGTCCGAGAAACAGAATCGATCTTGGCCACATGTGCGAAGCTTGGCGATGTGGAAGCGATTAGGAACAGCGACAGCAGTGCTACCCGGCTTGATTTACCCATTTTTCATCTCCCGCCTCGGCTTGAGGGTCATTGTATGGACCTCATGCAGATGAGTTCGAACGTAAGGTCCGGCAGGTTACAGGTCACGACGATGTGAGCGCGATTTTGCATACTTGCAGCCGAGTGGAGCGGTGATCGAGATATGTCCGGTTTTCGACCCTCCGCATTTTCCCGGCCGCCTTGGTTGATTTGTCCCGCAACGCCCGACGACCGAGTCCGTCGCTGCATGGCCACCATCATCCGGAACGCCCAAGATACCCGATGGCGAAAGACGGAGTTGCGATATCGCAATTTGCCCCGACGAAAAGCACGCTATAATTGTGGGTGAGGTACCGAAGTGTTGAATGATTTGATCGATGCACCAAAGCTGATGTGCTCCTCTTTTGTGACTTCTCCTGAACTTCGCCCGTCGCAGCCGCCTACACTCACGATCTCGTGAGTCTGTAACCACGGGCATTATCCGTTCGAATCCAACGAGGGAGAGATGACAAAGGAATCGGACCTCAAAGCGCTCATGACGGCAGGTCTCGAAGGCGACTCCAATGCGCATCGATCGCTGCTGACGGCTTTGAGCGGCCATCTGCGGAGCTACTACAAGAGCAGACTTTTGCGATCCGGACGCACGGCCGAGGAAGCCGAAGACCTCGTGCAGGAGGCCTTGATCGTCATCCATACGCAACGTCACACCTACGATCCGGAGCAGCCGCTGACGCCGTGGGTGTATGCCATTGCCCGCTACAAGCTTATCGACCATTTGCGACGCACCAGGACCACGACGGCGAACGTACCCTTGGAAAACGCCGACAACATCCTGGCATCGGACGACAATGCTGCTGCAGAAAGTCAATTCGACCTTTCCAAGCTCTTGGAAAGGTTGCCGGAACGAATGCGACTTTCGCTCCAATACGTGAAACTCGAAGGCTTGAGCGTGGCCGAAGCCGCCGATCGTAGCGGGATGTCGCAATCCGCCGTCAAAGTGAACGTTCACCGTGGGTTAAAAATCCTCACCGCGTTGATTACCCGGGAGACAAAGGCGTGAAAACCAACGAATTGATTTCCATGCTCAGCTCGCAGGTCGATCCGGTTGATACGCGGGAAGTCGTCCGGAACGTTCGGATTGCAATCTTGATAGGAGCCGCGGCATCCCTGCTGGCGGTGGTTTTTGTCCTCGGCGTTCGCACCGACCTCCGTGAGATGCACGCCCAAGTCTTCCTGGTCGCGAAACTGGCCTTCAGTTTGTCGGTCGTGATTTTGGCCTCGCATTATCTGGTCAAGTATATTCGCCCCGGCGGCGAATTCCGGGTCCGGTTCGCCCTCACCCTCCTGCCGTTTCTCGCGGCAATGATCATCGCAGCCATCAGTCTGGCCACGGCACCGCGATCAAACTGGGAGACCATGGTGTTCGGCAGTTACTGGCTCGAATGCCTAATCGCCATCCCCACGGTGGCGGTCGTACCGTTCGCCGCAATCATGGCGGCAGTCCGCCTCGCGGCCCCGACGGATTTGGTCCATACCGGTGCGCTGGCCGGGCTGGTCGCCGGCGGCGTCAGCGCCACCGCTTATGCTTTGCATTGCATGGATGACCTGCTTCTCTTCATTGCGCTCTGGTATGGGGGCACGATCGTGTTGTGCACGGTCGCCGGTGCCGTGCTCGGCCCCAAACTGCTGCGTTGGTAGGCTGGCATTGGGCGCGCTCGGCATTGCCCGGTGGAAAGATCAAATTCCTCTACACCAACAAGAGTGCTGAAGGTCGCGGCGGCGCCAATGAGCGCAGCCACGATGGAAGACGGCACATCACCGGTTTGTCCGCGCCGAGAAAAGCGCTCCTCCGATCAATCTCACGAGAGCGTGAGCTTTTGTAACCGGCATACGCCCCTTCGCGAACTAACGAATGACGCTCGCGCTCTCTGAAGCGGGCGACCGAAGTGCAGGTGTCATGCATGACAGGAGACACGACCATGACGTGGTTGACGTCGGCGTTGGATCGACGAGATCTGCGCCGTCGGATTCCCGGCACGTTTGGCTTCCGCAGGCGCACGCCGTGGCTAGTTCTGGCCACGTCGGCGTTGCTTGCCGGAGCCGCGCTCGGCTGGCCGTGGCTCGTTTCATCGGGTATCGGACCGTTCCTGCTGCCCGCGCTCCCCTGTCTGGCGATGTGCGCCCTGCACCTGTGCTCTCGTGGCAATGCCTCGGGATGCGACCGACGTGAAGCGTCGCAGTCTGCACCAAACCGCACCGCACCTCGCGTTGACCATTGACGCGAGCCATTTTTTGGAAAGGCAACAACATGAAAATCCCCGCTCTCATCCCGCTCGCATTGATGGCGTCCGTGGCAGCGCCCGCCGCTGTCCAGGCGGACGAGACGTCGACGCCACTGAGGAACCCGACGGAAGCCAGTCAACCCATAACAGAAGGACGGTCGCGGATGAAAACAGCCGCGGTGGACGGTTCGTCAGCCGCCCTATCGTTTCGCTGCACGAAGGACCACTTGGGCGAAGCTTTCACGTCGTCGTGAACCTGTAACCGGTTCGGCATGCGGGGCGAACTAACCGGTGGTTCGTCTGCAAGCTCGTCTTGCCTTGCCGACGAACCACCTCGAGTCCGGGCAATTGTTCGTCGGGATTGAAGGATCGTCAGATCATCCTGGGGGACGGCTCGCTCGCGATCTCCTTCCGAAGGCGATCTTTCGGCGAGCGGTCGCCAGAGGGTTCAATTGCATTCTTCCGCGCAAGCCGCGTCAGGGGCACACTATTGATGGACAAGTTGACGGATTACCGTCCATTCGAAGATGGACATATGACGCGCCGCGCCCGAACCGGAAGATCGACCGCGAAACGGATCGCGCTCGTTGCATTCGCAATCTGCGCGCTCGCTGCGACGCTGGGACTTGGCTATCGTCTCGGGCACTCCAATCCGGGATTGCCAGACTGGATCCCGCCGCGCCTCGCAGCCATGCTCGGATCCCACTCCAGCCAATCCGCGGGCACCGGTCCGGTCATTTACTACCGCGACCCCGACGGCAAGGCGCTTTATTCAAGGGACACCAGGACAACGCCGGACGGGCGTCCGTATGTCGCTGTCCATGCCAGCGAAGACGTCAGCTTCGACAATCCCCCGGAAACTGCGGCGCCAGCCCAGGACGCCAATTCCGGAGCCAAGCGAATCCTCTTCTATCGCAATCCAATGGGTCTTCCCGACACTTCTCCCGTGCCGAAAAAGGATTCAATGGGGATGGACTATATCCCCGTCTACGAAGGTGAGAACGACGCCTCCACGATCCAGATTCCACCGGGCAAACTGCAGCGCACCGGCGTTCGATCGGAACCAGCCTCCTTGCGGGTCGTGACGCGCCCTGTCCGCGCGCCTGGAACGATCAAACTTGATGAACGGCGCGTGGCCGTGGTCTCGTTGCGGGCCCAGTCATTCATCGAAAGCGTCGAGAACGTCACGACAGGCGATCACGTCACCAAGGGACAACCCTTGCTGAGACTTTATTCGCCAGATGTGGCATCTGCGGGCGCTCAGTATCTGTCCATCGTTGGGGACAACTCTGGTACAGCCAACCTCGCGGGGCGCAAACAACTGATCGACGGCGCGCGGCGGCGGCTCGAAAATCTGGCGGTGCCTGCCGACGTGATCGCCGACATCGAACGCACCAAAACGGTCCCGCTGACCGTGACCTGGACAGCCCCTCGCGACGGCGTGATCCTGGAGCGAACGGCGGTCGAAGGCATGCGGGCACAGCCCGGCGACGTCCTGTTTCGGCTGGCCGACACCTCCGTGATCTGGGTGATCGCCGACGTCGCCGAACAAGATATCGATGCAGTGAAAATCGGCGCAGCGGCGACCATCAAGCTCCGCAGCCTATCCGGTCGGGAGTTCAAGGGATCCGTCGCCTTGATCTATCCCCAGGTCAACACCGAAACCCGCACCACCAAGGTGCGTATCGAACTTCCCAATCCGGACGGCGTGCTTCTTCCCGACATGTTCGCCGACGTTGAAATCGCGTCGGGCGCGGAAAAGCCCGTGGTTGCGGTACCCAATGGCGCGGTGATCGATACGGGAGCCCGGCAGATCGTTTTCATCGACAAGGGCGAAGGCCGTTTCGAGCCGCGTGACGTCAAGGTCGGTACGCGCGGCGAGGACTACACGGAGATCCGCGACGGCGTCAGTGAAGGCGATCGCGTCGTTGTTGCCGCCAACTTCCTGATCGACGCCGAAAGCAACCTGAAATCCGCGTTGCGTGCGTTTACAGACGGAGAGAAATCGAAATGATCGCCCGCCTGATCGCCTGGTCGGCGCGGAATCTGATGCTCGTCCTGATCGGAACGGTATTCGCGGTCACGGCGGGCATTTATGCATTGCGC